>Ga0207655_1000287_pt1 | contig 77056 bp, 80 predicted proteins | sample KBSM44metaG_FD_184398 | JGI IMG/M metagenome (GOLD analysis project Ga0207655, IMG submission 184398) | Miscanthus rhizosphere microbial communities from Kellogg Biological Station, Michigan, USA - KBS M4-4 metaG (SPAdes) (version 2) | ecosystem: Host-associated > Plants > Roots > Rhizosphere >... | reverse complement strand
TTTCTGCGCCCCGGCAAACGCAGCAATTGCACCGCCAGCATCGTGCCGCTGAGGCCGCCGCCGACAATCAGGATGTCGGCGTGACGCAGTGCGGTCGTATCGGTTTGAGTCATGCCGTTCTCGCTGCTGAGGGTTTGCTCAAGTCAGTGTCGTGCAGACGCCGCGAAGGCGTCTAGACGGACGCGACTTTTTTCTCCTGCCGATGCAGCTCGCCCAGGTTTCGATACCCGCTGCCCGAAGGGATCTCCGGCAACCTGGGCCCCTCGCCAAACAGTTTCTCGCGCAAGGTCCCCGGCGCGTACTCGATCTTGTAGACACCGCGCCTCTGCAACGCCGGCACCCGCATATGAGGCGACTCCGTGGTTTCCGGATGAGGATCCAGAACCCTCAGCAGGAGTCATGCCTGAATATATATTCTTTATTTATCAATATATTGAGATAACAACTTAAAGCAGTCTGCACGCAGGGTGAAGCAAACTGTTTATCCGCTGTCGGCCCTGCAACAGTCAGATCACCACATTGCGCACGAACCGCGCGGCCACGTCCCCATCGTTGCGATAGGTGTGCGGTTGGTTACTGGCGAACATGAAAAACTCCCCGGCCGCGATCTGCTGGGGTTGATCGCCGAGCATCAGCGTCAGGCAGCCCTCGAATACGAAAATCTGCTCGCTCCAGCCGTCGGCGTCCGGTTGCGAGGGATAGACCTCGCCCGGTTGCAGGCACCATTCCCACTGTTCCACCGCGCGAGTGGCGTTGGCCTTGGACAGCAAAACCGCTTTGCTGCCGGGGATGCTGCCGGCCCAGGCGAGTTCGTTGATACGGCCGGGATCACGATTGTCCGGGGCCTGGATCAGATCGCTGAAGGCCACTTCGAGGGCTTCGGCGACGCGGTCGAGGGTGGTCAGGCTGACATTCTTCTCGCCGGCCTCAATCGCCACCAGCATCCGCCGGCTGACCCCGGACTTTTCCGCGAGGGCCGTCTGACTCATGTCGGCGGCGTGGCGCAGGCGTCGGACGTTCTGGCTGACGTGTTGCAGGACCGAAGCCCGCTGAACGGAATCTCTGTGCACTATATTGCTCACTGGCTAGGGTTGGGCAGTATACTGCGCAACATTTGGCGCATTGTGCGTCCCCTCCTTAAAAGTACGCAAGGTCATGACGTCAGCTAACTCCACTCAAACTCCCCTGCGATTTTCCCGGTTCAGCAAAGCCGAGTGCGTGTTGGTGCTGATCACCATGCTCTGGGGCGGCACCTTTCTGCTGGTGCAGCACGCGATGACCGTCAGCGGCCCGATGTTTTTCGTCGGTCTGCGCTTTGCCGCTGCCGCAGGCATTGTTGCGCTGTTCTCCTGGAAGCACTTGCGTGAACTGACTCTGTTCGAACTCAAGGCCGGCGCCTTTATCGGCGTGGCGATCCTGCTCGGTTATGGCTTGCAGACCGTTGGGTTGCAGAGTATCCCAAGCAGTCAGTCGGCGTTCATCACCGCGCTGTACGTGCCGTTCGTGCCGCTGTTGCAATGGCTGGTGCTGGGCCGGCGCCCGGGTTTGATGCCGAGCATCGGCATCATGCTGGCGTTTACCGGGCTGATGCTGCTGTCGGGGCCGTCCGGCGCTTCGTTGAATTTCAGCCCTGGTGAAATCGCCACGCTGATCAGCGCCATTGCCATAGCGGCCGAGATCATTCTGATCAGCACCTATGCGGGTCAGGTCGATGTGCGCCGCGTAACCGTGGTGCAGCTGGCGACGACTTCGGTGCTGTCGTTTTTGATGGTGGTACCGACCGGAGAGACGATTCCGGACTTCTCGTGGTTGTTGCTGAGCACCGCCCTGGGCCTGGGCGCGATGAGTGCGGCAATTCAGGTGGCGATGAACTGGGCGCAGAAAAGCGTTTCGCCGACCCGCGCGACCTTGATCTACGCCGGTGAGCCGGTGTGGGCCGGGATCGTCGGGCGCATCGCCGGAGAGCGTCTGCCAGCGATTGCATTGGTGGGTGCGGGACTGATCGTGGCGGCAGTGATCGTCAGTGAACTGAAGACCAAAGGTAAAGAGACACAAACGGTCACGGAAGAATTGGAGCACGAGACCGAAGGCTGAACGGGGGTTTTACGGCTACTTTGTAGGATTCAGAGACATCCTCGCGTTTGGCGATCCGGGAGCTGGCACGTATGATGCTTCACAAACTTCCGCAGATTAGAAGCCTATGTCCCTGATAGTTCTACTGCTTCTGCCTTTTCTGGGCAGCTGTCTGGCAGCCGTGCTGCCGCACAACGCACGTAACGCCGAATCCCTGCTCGCAGGTCTGGTCGCACTGATCGGCACTGTCTCGGTCGCGCTGCTTTACCCGCAGATCGCCCACGGCGGCGTGATCCGCGAAGAATTCACGTGGCTGCCCAGCCTGGGCCTGAACTTCGTCCTGCGCATGGACGGCTTCGCCTGGCTGTTCTCGATGCTGGTACTGGGCATCGGCACCCTCGTTTCCTTATATGCCCGTTATTACATGTCGCCGGACGATCCGGTGCCGCGTTTCTTTGCGTTCTTTCTGGCGTTCATGGGCGCCATGCTCGGGCTGGTGATCTCCGGCAACCTGATCCAGATCGTGTTCTTCTGGGAGCTGACCAGCCTTTTCTCATTCCTGTTGATCGGCTACTGGCACCACCGCCACGACGCGCGCCGCGGCGCCTACATGGCGTTGATGGTTACCGGTGCCGGGGGATTGTGTCTGCTGGCGGGGGTCATGATCCTCGGCCATGTGGTCGGCAGCTATGACCTCGACAAGGTCCTGGCCGCCGGCGATCTGATTCGCGCACATGCCCTCTACCCCATCCTGCTTCCCCTCATTCTTATCGGCGCCCTCAGCAAAAGCGCCCAGTTCCCCTTCCACTTCTGGCTGCCCCACGCAATGGCGGCGCCCACACCGGTTTCGGCCTATCTGCACTCGGCGACCATGGTCAAGGCCGGGGTTTTCCTGCTGGCCCGGCTGTGGCCGTCGCTGTCCGGCAGCGAAGAATGGTTCTACATCGTCAGTGGCGCCGGCGCCGCCACGCTGTTGCTTGGCGCGCATTGCGCGATGTTCCAGAACGACCTCAAGGGACTGCTGGCCTACTCGACCATCAGCCACCTCGGCCTGATCACGCTGCTGCTGGGTTTGAACAGTCCACTGGCCGCCGTCGCCGCGGTGTTCCACATTCTCAACCACGCGACTTTCAAGGCTTCGCTGTTCATGGCCGCCGGGATCATCGACCACGAAAGCGGCACTCGCGACATCCGCAAGCTCAACGGCCTGTTCAAACTGATCCCGTTCACCGCCACCCTGGCGATGGTGGCCAGCGCGTCCATGGCCGGCGTGCCGCTGCTCAACGGCTTCCTGTCGAAAGAAATGTTCTTCGCCGAAACCGTGTTCATCAATGCCACCGCTTGGGTTGAAGCGACCTTGCCAATCGTGGCGACCATCGCCGGTACGTTCAGCGTGGCCTACTCGCTGCGCTTCACCGTCGACGTGTTTTTCGGCCCCACCGCCACCGATCTCCCACACACCCCGCACGAACCACCGCGCTGGATGCGTGCTCCGGTGGAACTGCTGGTGTTCACCTGTCTGCTGGTAGGGATCTTCCCGGCCCAGATAGTCGGCCCGTTGCTGGCTGCCGCTGCACTGCCGGTAGTCGGCGGCGTGCTCCCGGAATACAGCCTGGCGATCTGGCACGGCCTCAATGCACCCATGATCATGAGCCTGATCGCCATGTCCGGCGGCATCGTGCTGTATCTGCTGCTACGCAACCAGCTCAAGCGCGGCCGCTTCAAGTATCCGCCGCTGGCGGGTCGCCTCAACGGCAAGCGAATGTTCGAACGCAGTCTGGTGGCGATGATGCGCCTGGCTCGACGCCTGGAGCGGCGAATCGGCACCAAACGCCTGCAAACCCAGTTGTTCCTGATGGTATTGGCGGCGGTGCTCGCCGGGCTGATCCCGATGCTGCACAGCAGCCTGAGCTGGGGCGACCGGCCGAAAATCCCCGGCTCCATCGTGTTCGTGACCCTGTGGCTGCTGGCAATCGCCTGCGCCCTCGGCGCCGCGTGGCAGGCCAAGTATCACCGTCTCGCCGCCCTGACCATGGTCAGCGTCTGCGGTCTGATGACTTGCGTGACCTTTGTCTGGTTCTCGGCACCGGATCTGGCCCTGACGCAATTGGTAGTCGAAGTGGTCACCACGGTGCTGATCCTGCTCGGCCTGCGCTGGCTGCCACGGCGGATCGAAGAGGTTTCGCCGTTGCCGAGCAGCCTGCGCAAGGCCCGGGTCCGGCGCCTGCGCGACTTGCTGCTGTCGATCGCCGTCGGTGGGGGTATGGCTTTGCTGTCCTACGCGATGCTGACCCGGCAGACTCCGAACGACATTTCCTCGTTCTACCTGAGCCGTGCCTTGCCTGAAGGCGGCGGCAGCAACGTAGTCAACGTGATGCTGGTGGATTTCCGCGGTTTCGACACCCTCGGTGAAATCACCGTGCTGGTGGCCGTGGCGCTGACTGTATTCGCCCTGCTGCGCCGCTTCCGCCCACCGAAAGAGAGCCTGCAACTGCCCGCCCAGCAACGCCTGCTGGCACCGGACGTGGTCACCGACCTGGTTAACCCGCGTTCGGCCAGCGACACCGCGCTCGGGTTCATGATGGTGCCGGCGGTGCTGGTGCGCCTGCTGCTGCCGATTGCGCTGGTGGTGTCTTTCTATCTGTTCATGCGTGGACACAACCAGCCGGGGGGCGGTTTCGTTGCCGGTCTGGTGATGTCGGTGGCGTTCATCCTGCAATACATGGTCGCCGGCACCCAATGGGTCGAGGCTCAAATGAGTCTGCGGCCGCTGCGCTGGATGGGCACCGGACTGCTGTTCGCCACGGTCACCGGACTCGGCGCGATGCTGGCGGGTTATCCGTTTCTCACCACGCATACCTGGCACTTCAGTCTGCCGGTGCTGGGTGACATCCATGTCGCCAGCGCATTGTTCTTCGACATCGGCGTGTATGCAGTGGTGGTCGGTTCGACGCTGTTGATCCTCACTGCCCTCGCCCACCAGTCAGTCAGGGGCCACAAAACCGCTGCCATCAAAGGAGCCGTCTGATGGAAGAAGTCATCGCAATCGCCATCGGAGTGCTCGCTGCCTCCGGCGTCTGGCTGATCCTGCGTCCGCGGACGTTCCAGGTGGTCATGGGCCTGTGCCTGCTGTCCTACGGCGTCAATCTGTTCATCTTCAGCATGGGCAGCCTGTTCATCGGCAAAGAACCGATCATCAAGGACGGCGTACCGCAGGACCTGCTCAATTACACCGATCCGCTGCCCCAGGCACTGGTACTGACGGCCATCGTCATCAGTTTCGCCATGACCGCGCTGTTTCTGGTGGTGCTGCTCGCGTCGCGGGGCCTGACCGGCACCGACCACGTTGACGGCCGGGAGCCCAAGGAATGACGGCGATGACACACCTGATCGCCGCACCGATTCTGCTGCCGCTGCTGACGGCTGCCATCATGCTGATGCTCGGTGAAAAGCACCGTCCGCTGAAGGCGAAAATCAACCTGTTCTCCAGCCTGCTTGGCCTGGGCATCTCGGTGATGTTGCTGCAATGGACCCAGACCACCGGCGTGCCCGGTTCCATCGGCGTGTACCTGCCGGGTAACTGGCAGGTGCCGTTCGGCATCGTGCTGGTAGTCGATCGGCTGTCGGCGCTGATGCTGGTGCTGACCGGCATCATCGGTGTCAGCGCTTTGCTGTTCGCCATGGCCCGCTGGGACGGCGCAGGTTCGAGCTTTCACGCGCTGTTCCAGATTCAGTTGATGGGCCTGTACGGCGCGTTCCTGACAGCGGACCTGTTCAACCTGTTCGTGTTCTTCGAAGTGCTGCTCGCCGCGTCCTATGGCTTGCTGCTTCATGGCTCGGGACGGGCACGGGTGTCGTCGGGGCTGCATTACATTTCGATCAACCTGCTGGCCTCGTCGCTGTTCCTGATTGGCGCAGCACTGATCTATGGTGTCACCGGCACGTTGAACATGGCTGACCTGGCCATGAAGATTCCGCTGGTACCGGAAGCCGACCGTGGCTTGCTGCATGCTGGCGCGGCCATTCTGGCAGTAGCGTTCCTGGCCAAGGCCGGAATGTGGCCACTGAACTTCTGGCTCGTGCCGGCCTATTCCTCGGCCAGCGCACCGGTAGCGGCGATGTTCGCGATCATGACCAAGGTCGGCGTCTACACCCTGCTGCGCCTGTGGACGCTGCTGTTCTCCGGGCAGGCAGGCGCCTCGGCCTACTTTGGCGGCGACTGGCTGATCTACGGCGGCATGGCGACCATGCTCTGCGCCGGCGTGGCGATCATCGCCGCACAACGCCTGGAGCGCATGGCCAGCCTGAGCATTCTGGTGTCGGCGGGGATTCTGCTGTCGGCCGCAGGTTTCGCCCAGCCGAACCTGATCGGCGCGGCGCTGTTCTATCTGGTCAGCTCGACCCTGGCCCTGAGCGCACTGTTCCTGCTGGCGGAACTGATCGAACGTTCGCGCACCGCCATCGAAGTACCGCTGGAAGACGAGAACGAACTGCTGCCGCGTCCGCAGGAGTGGCAGCGTCCGGTCAAAGGCATCAACCTGGATGATGACCAGAAAGCCGTGGTCGGCCAGGTGATTCCGTGGACCATGGCCTTCCTGGGCCTGAGCTTCATCGCCTGTGCGCTGCTGATTATCGGCATGCCGCCGCTATCAGGGTTCATCGGCAAATTGAGCCTGATCGGCGCCCTGCTCAATCCGTTGGGTCTGGGTTCCGACGAACCGATCTCGATGGCCGCCTGGTGTTTGCTGGCTCTGCTGATCCTCACCGGTCTCGGTTCGCTGATGGCCTTCTCGCGCCTGGGCATCCAGCGTTTCTGGTCACCGGAAGAGCGCCCGTCGCCGGTGCTGCGCAAACTCGAATGCGTACCGATTTTCCTGCTGCTGGGCCTGAGCATCGCCCTGACTTTCAAGGCCGAGCCGCTGCTGCGCTACACCCAGGCCGCCGCAGATGCCCTGAACAATCCGCAGCAATATGTGATGGCGGTGCTCGGCACCCGCGCCGTGCCGAGCCCGGAAGCCAAGGCTGCGCTGCTGGAGGTGCAACCATGAAGCGTCTGTTTCCTGCTCCGTGGCTGTCGCTCGCGCTGTGGTTGCTGTGGCTGGTGCTGAACCTGTCGGCCAGCCCGGGCAACCTGCTGCTGGGTGCCGTACTCGGTTTCTGTGGCCCGCTGATGATGCGCAAGCTGCGCCCGCAACAGATCCATATCCGCCGCCCGGGCACCATCCTGCGATTGTTTCTGCTGGTCGGGCGTGACGTGATCGTCTCCAACCTTCAAGTGGCGTGGGGCGTCCTCAACGCCGGTCGCCGTCCGCCCCGCTCGCGCTTTATCAAGGTGCCGCTGGACCTGCGCGATGCCCATGGCCTGGCGGCGTTGTCGATGATCTGCACGGTCGTGCCCGGCACGGTATGGTCGGAACTGGCGCTGGATCGCAGCATTCTGTTGCTGCACGTCTGGGACCTGGATGACGAAGCGCAATTCATCCAGCACTTCAAGGTCACTTACGAGCAGCCGTTGATGGAGATTTTCGAATGAGCCCGCTGCTGTCGAACGCGATTCTGCTGACGCTGTTCCTGTTTTCCCTGGCGATGGTGCTCACGCTGATTCGCCTGTTCAAAGGGCCATCGGCACAGGATCGGGTACTCGCACTGGACTACCTGTATATCGTCGCCATGCTGATGATGCTGACTCTGGGGATTCGCTACTCCAGCGACACCTATTTCGAGGCGGCGCTGCTGATCGCGCTGTTCGGATTCGTCGGCTCGTTTGCCCTGGCCAAATTCCTGCTGCGTGGCGAGGTGATCGAATGAACGCTGAATTGTCTCTGTGGGTGGAAATCCCGGTGGCGATCCTGCTGGTGCTCGGTGGTGTGTTTGCCCTGATCGGCGCGACCGGCCTGTTGCGGATGAAGAACTACTTCCAGCGCATGCACCCTCCGGCGCTGGCCTCGACCCTCGGCGCATGGTGCGTGGCGCTGGCATCGATCATCTGCTTTTCCGCGCTCAAGTCCGGGCCGGTGCTGCACGCGTGGCTGATCCCGATTCTTCTGTCGATCACCGTGCCGGTGACCACCTTGCTATTGGCGCGAGCGGCGTTGTTCCGCAAGCGCATGGCCGGGGATGATGTGCCGGCCGAGGTCAGCAGCCGGCGTACTGAAACCGGCAGCTAGATCCAGGCGACAGCCAACAGCCCGGCTCCCAATATCAGACACAGCGGCGAGTAAACCCAAGTGTCGAGCCGGGCAAACCGCGATCCCTTCACTTCCTTGAAAAAACCCACCAGCTCCGAATCGCCAATCGCCCGCGCAAACATCAGCAGCGCAATCGCGCTGATCACCCATTGCAGCGCCCAGTGATGCACGGCGGGCAGCCACCATCCCACCCGCATGCACACCAGTGCAGCAATCAGTAGCAGGGCTGCCGCCACCACCAGCGTGATCCAGCCTGAAGGCTTGAAAGCCGGCCTGAGCGTCAGTCCGCCGTTATCCACCGGAACCTGTGGCACCACCGCCACGGCCGCCCACTGCCCACCCATCGCCCAATACACATGCATCAGGCTGATCACCGCAAATATCGTCACCAGCCATTGAGCCAACACAAAGGTCATGGTCGAGAATCCTTTAAAGGGATTTGAACAAAACATCCTAGTCGGCATTTTTCCATGTGCACGACCGATCGGCGGTGCGGTAAAGTGCCGCCCCATGAAATTCACCCGTACCGATCGCTCAATGCTGGCCTGGATGCTCTATTGCTGCGTCCTGTTCAACGTGTTCGCCTGCAGCATCGGTCACGGACAAATGGTCGGGATGCAGCTCAACGGAATCGGTGGCCAGTTCTGCGCCGTCGACCCGAGCACCCAGGCGCCGCGGGCCTCAAATCCCGCCGAAGAAAAACTGCCGACCCTGGCCAAGGCCTTTGGCTGTCCGCTGTGCTCCACCGGCGGCATGGGCCCGGCGTTCAACTCCAGCCTGACGCTGGCGATCCTGCCGGAACAACACAGCCCGCCGCTGCCGGTCATCGTCAGCATCAACCTCCCTGCCCGCTTTATCTGGCCTTCGGCCAACCCCCGCGCCCCACCGCTCGCCTGAGTGTCTTTGCCTTTTTGATTTGTCAGCCCACTGCGCCAACGCGCGGCCTTCACCTGTGCGCTGACTCCGAGAACAAGCATTCAGGATTCAAACGATGAAACAACTTACCTTGCTGGCGAGCCTGTGCGGCTGCCTGTCCGTCAACGTCTGGGCGCAATCCACCGTGGATCTGGCGCCGATCACCATTGATGGCGAGTCCGGCGCCGAACCGGGACTGAGCCTCGACCAGTCCAGCGGCATGGCCTCGCGCCTCGGCCTCAGCGTGCGTGACACTCCGGCCTCGGTGGCCATCGCCAACCGCAATGACATCGAACGTCACGGTTCGCAAAACTTTCAGGACGCGGCCAACACCTTGCCGGGGGTGAACGCCAGTGCGCCGCCGGGGTTTGGCGGGTTCGTCTCCTATCGCGGTTTCACCAGCAGCCAGATCACCCAGATGTTCAACGGCGTCAACGTCTCCGGCGGGCTGGCGCGGCCGGTGGATTCGTGGATTTATGACCGGGTGGAACTGGTCGGCGGCCCGTCGTCGCTGATCAATGGTGCAGGCTCGGTCGGCGGCTCGCTGAACTACGTGACCAGACTGGCCACGCGCGACGAGCAGGCCGCCGAAGGTCGGGTCAGCTACGGCACCTACGACACCACCGAAGCCGCGTTCGGACTCAACCACGCGCTGACCGAACCCGGTGCCGACGTGAAGCACTACGCGCGCCTCGACGTCAGCCACAACACCAGCAACGGCTACATCGACCGCCAGGAACGCGATGCCTGGAGCGTGGCGTTCTCGCTGCTCAGCGATCTGACGCCGAACCTTTCGCACACCCTGGCCCTAGAATATCAGGACGAACACGAAGACAGCCCGTACTGGGGCACGCCGGTGCTCAACCCCAAAGCGGGCGAGCTGAAGATCGACAAGCACAACCGCTTCAATAACTACAACGTCGAGGACGGCCGCTACGAGCAGCGGACGATCTGGGTGCGCTCGATCATCGACTACCGGATCAACGACAGCACCACCTTGCGCAACACCCTCTATCACCTCGACAGCCAGCGTGATTACCGCAACCTGGAAACCTATCAATACAACGCCGACAACAGCGCCGTGAACCGCTCCACCGCGTATCAGGTGCGGCACCAGGGCGAGCAGAACGGCAACCAGTTCGAACTGCGCCACGACAACACCCTGTTCGGCCTCGACACCACCTGGTCCGGCGGTTTCGAGTACAAGGTCAACCAGACCACCAACTCGCCACTCAACGTCAAAGGCGCGAGCACCGTGGATCCGAACAACTATCGCCCGGTACACTTCTACGACATACCGGGCACGAAGCCGGGTTTTGTCAGCGACAAGACCAACGAGGTCACCACCAAAGCGTTGTTCGCTGAAAACCGCCTGGCATTGACCGACAAACTTTCGTTGCTCACTGGCCTGCGCCATGACGACATCGATCTGGACGTGACCAACCATCGCACGGTGACGGCGAGCAACCCGCGCCACCTCAAGCGCAGTTGGGAGCCGGTCACCGGGCGTGTCGGCCTGACCTACCAATTCACGCCATCAGCCAATGTCTACGCGCAATACAGCACCGCCGCCGAACAACCGAACGGCACTCAGGACTTCGATGTTTCAAAGGGCAAGCAATGGGAAATCGGCAGCAAGTTCGACTACCTGAACGGACGTGGCTCGGCGACGGTCGCGGCTTACACCATCGAGCGCAAGGACTTTGCCGTTACAGATCCGCTGGACCCGACCAACAGCATTCCTGTTGGCCAACAAACGTCCAAGGGTATCGAGATTGCCAGCTCACTGCGGATCACCGACAGGCTGCTGGCCGAGGGCAACTTCGCCTGGGTCGATGCAGAGTACGATGAGTTCAACGAAAAGAACGCCGCCGGTGGGGTGGTTTCACGCAAGGGCAACACACCGACCAACGTGCCGGACCGGGTCGGCAATCTGTGGCTGACCTATGACTTCGCCCCACAATGGCAAGGCGGGGTCGATGCGCGGTATGTGGCGTCGGTGTATGCGGACAGTGCCAATACCATGACCGTGCCGTCGTACACGTTGTTCGGGAGTTTCCTCAGCTACAAGGTCGACGCACACACCACTGTCACGGGGCGGGTGCGCAACCTGACGAACGAGGTGTATGCCGAATTCGCCCATGTGTCGCCGGCGTATTACCTGGGCACACCACGCACCTTTGAACTGGCCGTACAGACCCGGTTCTGATTGGGTCGGGCGAGGGAGCAGGCTTCCTCGCCTCAAATCTAAAGACCTGCCTGAACCTTGTCCGCCACATCCTTCGGCAGCCACGCCTGCCACACATCCGGATGGGCCTTCATGAACGCGTGCGCCGCATCCCTTGGCGGCGTGTGCTTCTCGCTCATCTCGGCCAGCGCCTTGTTCAGGTCCTCGATCGGAAAATGGACTTTGCTGAAGAACGCAACGATCTCCGGATACTGCTTCTGAAATGGCGTGGACACACCGATCGACAGTTTCGACGCCAGTGAACGGGTCGGTTTCGGGTTGGGGTTATCGGCGTCGGTCAGGGTCTTCCAGGCCTCGGCGTCGAACGGCGGCTCTTCCAGCTGCACCAGTTTGAACTTGCCAAGCAACGGCGTTGGCGACCAGTAATAAAACAACACCGGTTTGCCGCGACGGATCGATGAACTGATTTCGGCGTCCAGCGCCGCACCGGAGCCGCTGCGGAAATTGGTGAAGTCATCCTGCAACCCATAAGCCGTGAGCTTCTGCTTGTTCACCACTTCCGATGTCCAGCCGATCGGGCTGTTGAGGAACCGTCCCTTTTTCGGGTTCTCCGGATCCTTGAACACATCCTTGTACTTCTTCAGATCACTGACACTGCGCAGGTCCGGCGCCATTGGCTTGATGCCTTTGGCGGCATCGCCCTTGATCACGTATTCCGGCACCCACCAACCCTCGGTAGCCCCCTTGACCGTATCGCCCAGGCTGGCAACCTTGCCTTCGGCTTCAGCCTTGACCCACACCGGACTGCGCCCCGCCCACTCCTCGCCGATCACCTGGATGTCGTTGTTGGCGAGCGCGGTTTCCAGGGTGATGGTGGTGCCCGGCAGCGTGTCCGTCGGCAGGCCGTAGCCTTTCTCGACGATGATCCGCAGGACATCGGTGATCAGGCTTCCGCTTTCCCAGTTCAGGTCGGCGAAGTGAATCGGCGCTTGTGCGGCATTGACCGCTGGCACCGCTGTCAACAAACCGAATGTGGCCAGACAAGCGCCCAGCAACCGTCGAAATCCGTTCATGCTTTGCACCTCGTGCTGTTCGCAGCAATAGCAGGAAGGCCTGACAGAAGTCCGCAAGCCTCTGAATACTCAGTCAACTGACTGTAGACGAGGTTCCTGCTTTTTCAGGGGCATGCCACGGGCGAGGCTACTTTTCAGACATTTCCTGCAAGCGTTGTAGCTCGCGTCTGACCATGCTGGCGTACTCGGCAGGCTGCAAAGCGTAGATCTGCGAAGCGACCCAACCGAGCCAGACGCCCTTCAACTCGGCCCTGGCATCGAAAAGGCGCCGGGCCTCGTCGCGGGCGCTGTCGAGGTTCTGCAAATGGAAATCGGCGCGACTCACCGTCATCACTCGCTGGCCTTGAAGGTCACCAGCTCGCCCTTGCGCCATTTGGCAGCCTTGGCGGTAACGGCTTTCAGGGTCTTGGTCAGGCCTTCCTGCAGTTGTTCATTGGCGGCAAACACGGTGACCGCGCTGTGGCCTTCCTTGAACACGATGGCATGGCCGTCGGCCGTGCTGACAAAGGCATAGTCGCCCAGACCGTACACGGTCATTTTGATCTCGCGAAAACGGATATCCATCTTGCCGCCTTCACGGCTGGGCAATACCGAAGCGCTGAAGTGATCGCCGACCTTGAGCTTCAGGCCAGGCTTGTCGTCGACCACCAATGCGCTTTCGGTGTCGATCTCGGCAACGTAAATACCTTCAGCGTTTTGCTCGGTGATGTAAACAAAACGCGATTGGAACTGCTTGACCAGCTTTGCCCGCAAATCACCCAGCACGAACAAAGCATGCATATCGAGGTTACTGACTGCCAAAGAAACATCCCCACACTTGAAAGAGTGCCGCACGCGGAAAACGCGCACGACAGTAAAAACGGCCAGGCCGATGGTGTTGCGCAATGACTCGGATAAAAGCCTGAGCGAGCAAAGAGCTCATTCAGCGCGAGGTTCACAAGACTACTGGAATGGCACTCGCGAAACCTGCAAAGACGTTCTCCAAATGTTGAAGGAAAAAGCTTCACGGTCGGCCAGAGAAAACTGACTACGAACTTTAGGGAAAAAACTCACCAAGAAAAGCACTTTTCCGACATATCGCACGCAAAAAATTGCTTTAGATAACGCCATGCCGTCAACAGGTGTTGGCGATTCTAGAGCAGCGACGCTGCTCGCGACTACCCGCAACCGTCTGTAAATGCGGGTCAATCCATGAAAAGGACTTCATATGTGCACTTTGACGCATTTTGCCGTGGCTTACGAACAACCCTTTGACTTGAATAACCCTGACTTTGGTACTGACTCCGCACCCGACTCCTCGGGCCGGGAGCCCCAGTTTCAAGTGATTCTCGCCGGAAACGCCTTTTTCCATATCAAGGAAAAGTCGACCGGCCGCGTAAGAGGTTTCCGTGAAGATCACAATGCCGCGTGTGCGCTTGCGCGTTCGCTGGAATCACGAATCGAACTCCTGCCCAACGTCCCCCTCAGATAAAAGAGAGTGATCGACCACCCCACCCGCCAAGGAGCACACCATGGAACTGCCTGCCTACAATCTGACAACCCTGTTCGATCAATTAGGGCTGCCTTCGGAGGAAATGGCCATAGACGACTTCATCGAAGCCCATCCGCTGGATGCCGAGACCAAACTGATCGACGCCGATTTCTGGAGCCCGCAGCAGGCCCAATTGCTCAAGGAGTGGTTGCGTGCCGATGGCGAGGAAGCCGTGATGGTCGACGAACTCAACGTACGCCTGCACAGAGGCAAATAAATTCGATCAATGGACGCAGTCTCCGGGCTCGTCGCCCAATTGCGCGAGCCAGGCGGCTTTGCACTCTTCCGCTTCGTCACGACTGGCGAACGCCGTGCCCCGTCGCTCTCCGTTGAGCAACACCACCCAGCAGACACTCTGCCCCATCGCACGCAGCCCGGCCGGAACACCACTGCCGATCATCACGGCGACATCGACTCTGCATTGCATGCTGACCTCCAATCTTTTCATTAGCTACCTAACTATGCAGGCATGTTAATGATTGGAATCAGGAGGAAACAGCAACGCGCGTGCACAGCTTAATTGCAGTTCCGGCAACAATGCCTCACCGCGGCTTCTCCGGTTTGTAGCCCAGACGCAATCCGCCCCAGTGGCGGCCCTTGACCATGATCGGCACCGACAGGTCGTGCATCAGCTCGCCGGTATCGCGGGTGTAGGTCTGCAACAGCACGGGTTGCTGATGGCTGCCGCAGCGGATGCCGGTGCGGTCGGCGAATTTGCGTTTGGTGCGATTGTTGATGGTATCGACCTGCACATCCCCGGTCAGTGGCTGGCTGAACGCCTGATTGTGGGTCGGCACATAACCCTGTTGCGTGCAGGCGATGGCGAACACCAGGCCTTCGTGGCGCGGCAACAACGGTTCCTGAATCGCCGGCAGCACCTGATCGGTGTAACGGTCGAATCGGGTCTGGAACCTGGCGGGCTGGGTGTTCGGGATTGGCTGATACTGGCGGTCGAACAAGTCTTCGAGGCTGATCCGCCCCTGCTCGATGTCAGCCTCGAAACGCGCGGCAATCTGGCTCGCACCTTCCTGGGCCAGGTCGTAGATACGCTGGTGATAGTCATCCAGACCGACTTCGGCCAGGCGTTCGCTGATGGTTTCCGCCTGCCCTTCCATCTGCACCGCTGCTTCGGCCAGGCGCCGGGTCTGTTGATCGCTGATCGCCAGATCGCTGCGCATTTGCTCGATGGCGGTGAACAGACTGTCGAGTTGTTCGCGATTGGTTTCGGCGCCCCGGGCGATTTCGCCGACCTGGGTTTCCACCCCGGCCGCCAGCCTTGCGATGTTTTCCAGGTGCTGACCGGTGTGTTCGACCTGCTCGACGCCGGTATGCAAATCGTCGGAGAGCTGACGAATCTGCTCCACCACCTGCGCCGTGCGTTGCTGGATGTCGGCGACCATCTCGCCCACTTCGCCAGTGGCCGTCGCCGTACGAGCCGCCAGACCGCGCACTTCATCCGCCACCACCGCAAACCCACGACCGTGCTCACCGGCCCGGGCCGCTTCGATGGCGGCGTTCAATGCCAGGAGATTGGTTTGACTGGCAATCGACTGAATCACCAGCGTCACGCGCTGGATGTCATCACTGCGCTCGCTCAAGGCCTCGATCAGTTCGCGACTGGCATTGGCACGCTGACTGAGCTGATGCATGCGCGAAATCGAATCCACCAGTTCGGTGCGCCCCGCCGCGCTGCTGTGATGGGCTTCACTGGCGGCACCCAGCGCTTCGCGGCTGAGCTGGGACGTGGCTTGCTCAGTGGCAATCATCACTTCGGCGTTGTTGACGATCTGCGCGGCGGCGTCGAGTTGCGATTGCAGGCGGCCAGCCAGTTCCTTGACGGAAAAAGCCACACCGGCGGCCGACAGCGCGTTATGACTGGTGGTGTAGGAAAGGTCGCGAGTCAGCTCGGACATCGCGTCGTTACCGACGACGGGTTGCACATCGGCGACGGCACGGGCACGCAGGCGCGGCAGCCATACAATCAGCACCGCCAATGGCATGCCCACATACAAGGGCCATTCACCCAGGCTTATCCCGGCCAGCACCAGCATCAGGGCGATGCTTTGAAGGGTCGGCATCAGCCAGCGATTTTTCGGCAAAACAACTGGTGCAGGTAGATCTGCAACCAGAGATCCATCTCTCGTCATGTTGTGACCCCACGCTTGTTCTCATTATTGTGACTGCATTAAACGCCACTACAAGGCCATTATCCATGGTCCGTTAGTCGTGGGTCTGTGGCAGGTCAATGGAACGGTGCGGAGGATTTCCGGCAGACGAGAAAAAGCAAAGATCGCAGCCTTCTGCAGCTTTAAACAAAAGCTGCAGAAGGCTGCGATCTTTTCGCGACGACCCGCATTGAAGGGGTCGCCTCAGGAATCAGGCCTGACGCTGGTGCTTGTCGATCTGCTCGTGACGCTCTTGAGCTTCGATGCAGTACTTGGTGGTCGGGCTGATCAGCAGGCGTTTCAGGCCGATAGGCTCGCCGCTGTCGTCGCACCAGCCAAAGCTGTCTTCCTTGATACGCTCAAGGGCCTGCTCGAGTTGCGGCAGCATGCGCTGGTCGCGATCGATCGCGTTCACCAGCCAGGTGCGCTCTTCTTCCACCGATGCGGCGTCCGCCGGGTCAGCCGGGGTGTCCAGGCTTTCGATGGCAATACGGTTCTGCTCAATGCGCTCGTGGGTTTCGACTTTCATGTTCTGCAACAGCTCCTGGAAGAAAGCGTGTTGCTCGGCATTCATGTAGTCATCTGCCGGCATGGCCAGCAACTTGTCCTTTGTCATTGATATCTCTATAAAAAACGTGCATTAAGGCGAATTAGGGAGCGTTCCGGCGAACCGCCTGCGGTCATCGGAAAGGCATCGTTTATTGCAAACGCCACCCGGCACTCAATTTACGAAGGGGCGGCAGTCTAAGGCCCGTTTGAGGCCTCAGCAACTCTAAATACCGGGAATTTGTCCGACAAAGCCCGGAAACTGCTCTGACACAGGCTTCACGGCGCTCATCGGAGTGCGTTTATAGCAAGAAATTCAGTCGAGCGGCTGTATATAGAAGACAAACGGCGGATGAGCGGCGCTTTGTCGCATTTCTTTACAATCGCCGACGGCAAAACCAGTCCGCCCTCAGGACTGACATTCCTCCCAACCTCAGCTACGTTATGCCCTCCCCGGTTCGACTTGAAGGAACGCGTCATGAAACTGATCGGCATGCTGGACTCCCCTTACGTGCGTCGCGTGGCGATCTCCGCCAAATGCCTGGGGATTGAACTGGAACACGACCCGGTGTCGGTGTTCCGCCATTTCGAGCGCTTCCAGCAGATAAATCCGGTGGTCAAGGCGCCGACCCTCGTCCTCGACGATGGTGAAGTGCTGATCGACTCGACGCTGATCCTCGACTACCTCGAAGCCCTGTCCGGCAAAACCCTGCTGCCGACGGACCTGCCGCGACGGGTAAAAGCCCTGCGCCTGATCGGCCTCGGCCTCGCCGCCTGCGAAAAAGCCGTGCAGCTCTACTATGAACGCAACCTGCGTCCGGCCGACATTCAATACCAGCCGTGGGTCGAGCGCGTCGAAGGCCAGCTCGCCGCCGCTTTCACCGCCCTGGAACACGAACTGGAAAAACACCCACTGTCCACTGACGGGACGCTGCAACAGGACGGCATCACCCTCGCCGTCGCCTGGAGTTTCACCGGCCTTGTCGTTCCCGATCAGATCGACGCTGAACGCTTCCCGCGCATCGCCCAATACACCGCCTACGCCGAAGGCCTCCAAGCGTTCATCAGCACCCCGATGACCTGACCATGAGCACAACCGAAACCGCCGCCCCGGCCCTGAAAGAAATCTTCAACGCCGAACGCCTGCAACACATCGCCAGCGAGATGAGCGCCGTATACCCGGCGTTCAAGGCCAAGGCCTTTCTCAAGCATGCCAACGACGGCCTCGACGAACTCTCGGTCATGCAACGCATGGCCCGCGTTAGCGAAAGCCTGCACGCCGTGCTGCCACTGGACTACACCGATTCCCTCTCCGTACTGCGCGAACTCGCGCCGCGCCTGAACAGCGGCTTCGTCAGCATGTGCCTGCCGCACTACGTCGCGAGCTACGGCGCGCACGCATTCGACACCTCGATGGAAGCCCTGAAGTACTTCACCACTTTCGGCTCCTCCGAATTCGCTATCCGCCACTTCCTGCGCAGCGACCTGGAGCGCTCGCTGGAACTGATGCACGACTGGGCACGAGACGAAAACCACCACGTCCGCCGCCTCGCCAGCGAAGGCAGCCGCCCTCGCCTGCCATGGTCGTTTCGGCTGGAACCGGTGCAGGCAAATCCACAATTGGCCGCCGGGATTCTTGATCGATTGAAGGCCGATGAGAGTTTGTACGTGCGCAAGTCCGTGGCAAATCATTTGAATGATGTGACCAAGGAGCATCCGGAATGGGTGCTGGATACGATTGAGGGGTGGGCGCTGGAGAACAGGCACACGGCATGGATTGCCAGACATGCGTTGCGGAGCTTGATCAAACAGGGGGATTTGCGGGCGCTCACAGTTATTGGTGCTGGGGCGAAGGCTGAGGTTGAGTTGCTGGATATGAAAGTGGAACCGGCGGTTGTGCGGCTTGGGGAGACGATTACTTTATCGTTTACGGTGAAGTCGTTGGTTCCGGTGGAGCAGCGGTTGGTGATTGATTATGCGATTGACTATGTGAAGGCGAATGGCGGGACTGCGGCCAAGGTTTTCAAGTTGAAGACGTTGGAGTTGGCGGGGTTTGGGAGTGAGGTTGTTCGGCGTAGTCAGACCATCAAAGATTTCACTACGAGGAAACATTATGCGGGGGTGCATGCGATGCATGTAACGATTAATGGGGAGCGGCTGGGGAGTACCGCCGTTAACATTCTCACTTCATGAATGTCAAAGAAATCCTGTGCGATGGATAACGGGACAGATTTATTTTCGAGAAGTAAATCTTCCCTCTTCCCATCATGAGACCGAGTTCAGGCGGGATAGAATGTCAAACCATCAAGATCAATCTCGGCGTAGCCCCCCACATCCTCCTTGTAAAGCAAGACCCTGCCCACTCCCAGTTCGGATCGTAAGAACTCGACAAGTTTTCCAAGGTTTTCGTTTTTAGACATTGAAGTCGGACGCACTACCGTTGCCTGTCCGGGCTCGTCATCGTAAACCCAAATTAAAAACACACCCTCTTCACTCTGTATATCGTAGTTATAACCACGGTATTCATATCCAATTTCATGGTCAACATCATCAAAGCGAGGACTGTTTTACATCTTTAAGCGCCCACCCTATTTACCCCCCTTATTTCTTCCCAACTTCGAAGAATTACCAACTGCCATATGGAATACCAAATTTCTCAATATAGCGCTTAGCCTTTTCATTAACTGGATAGGCGTAACGCCCTTGATTCTTGCCTTGACTTGGCCCCAGCGGCTCAATCTCAGCTTGCGCCCTTGCCACCTTGACCGGGTGATGACAAGCATCTCTAACCCACACTTGCACAATTCCGCCCGGCGCCAACCCCAGATAAACCGAAGATATATAGGTAGCCGTTTGCTCCGGCGTTTTCGCGCATCGCTGGTTGACCGACGTCAGCATCAGTTGCCTGGCTTCCTCGGGTATGTCCACCCAAACACGATAGGTTTGTGGTTCTACGATAGATTGCCAGCGAACGAAGATTCGTTTGGGAAGATCCGCGCCTACTACTGCTTTCGCAGAACCACCTACGCCGTGCCAGCCTTTGGCGGACTCTGTGCCATCCTCTGGTTGCCCTCCCGACGCCGATCCAGAGCCCGTGTGCAGGAACGTTCTTCCTTTGATGTCTTCCACCGAAGTGTCTTCCACCCAAACCTTCATGTAGCGAGGCTCAGTGAAACCCAGCTCCCACCATGGAGATTTTGGATCGTTCTTTGCTGAAAGCGGGTCTGCGGAACAACCAGCAGCAAGCAAAGTGCAAAGCAGGGTTAAAAGTAGCTTCATTACCAAAGCGTCCAATCAGGTACGTGCGGGTGTTTTACGCGAATTGCGTCTGACGTGGGAGCGTTGATGTAAACCGCTTTCACACCACTTCCATCCCTTCGGCCAAGTGGATGGTTCCAGTTGGCCGATGTATGAATGTACTTGAGTTTGAGGGTTTTCTCCTCTAACAGGGTCGTGCTGTAGTCGCCAGAGACAAAACGATCAGACAACCCTTGAAGCTCTGCGGGAATGGAAAAGTCGGGTGTTTCAGGAATGTCGTTGAAGCGAACCCCTTTGGCTTTCGTCTGCTGATGCATTACACGCAGGCACACTCTCGATAGCATTCCGCTCACCGTCCGCCTGAGCTGAACGGCGGCGTAGACGCGTTTGACGCGAGGGCTCATTCGATCCTGTGGGCTGTTGGGCATTACAAGTGCAGGTGGCGTTACGATTTCCAGCATTTCAGAAGGCCAACCATTAGCGAGCCACTGATTTTTGACCGTTACCGCATCCTGATAAATCGAAGTGCTGACAACATCAGTGTTAAGCGACACCTCAAGCATTTGCATGGGGCTGACAAGTACACATTCTTCAGCCTCCTCAAGGTATCCCCCGCCAATATCAGAATGCACGCCGGGCAAGACAATTTCCTGGTGATCTGGTGTTACTCGGCTGAGGGCAAAGTTCCCCCTGCATTCATCACGCGCAACCAACTGGACGACATCGGTGAAATAGCGTCGATCCAGGTAGAGCTTGATACCTGTCGCAATCGGGCTTTTGATGTCGCCCAGATTGGACCAGCCAGCAATCGAAGGAACGGTATCGAACAGGCCTATGAAGCCCATATTGATATCGCTTTTATATTGATCGCTGAAAGTCGAACTGAAGGCATCAGCATTGCTGCGAAGGATTTCTCCCAATGGACCTTGTTTTCCCCGGACGACCTCATTTGCAAAGTGCCGAGCGGCTGCCGCACCGCGACTGAAGCCGAAAGTGTCAAATGTCAGGGAGACGATTTCACTACCCGGATTCTCGTCCAGCGCCTCCTTGATACGCTGCTTGATCAATACAAACGAAGATTGGACACGTCCCGCAACACCCGTTTCGCCGCGCCCGGTTCCTGCTCCCAAGGAGCTGTCTTCTTGACCTGAACGGGTACCGATACCTTCAACATACACCATGCGAAAAGCACGCTTTCGCGCCCCCTCGCCTTCAGCTGCCTCGGGAGTGTCATATAGATCACTGAGCTTTTTGATGTTACTGACATCATTGCCATAACTACTATCCGGATCACTCATATACGGCTTGCAGCTTGCATCGATATCTTTAGCCGCAATCGGATGATGAGCGCCGCACAGAAGTCCGGCCGCAGCGTTGTTGGCATTATTCCCCGTACCATCGAAGAACACTCCGATCCGCAGGGCTATGCCGATTTTTTCGGGCGCACGCGCAGGCTCTTTCCCGTGTTTCTCATACTCCGCCCAACGCTGGGCATGGATATCGACGGGTTTGGTGCCTGTGTTGCGGAAATGTTTAGGCGGGTTGGGAACGTAGCCACTCAATCCTTGATTCCTCGTTCTGATCCTTGAGAACGGGCCGAAGGGTGACAGTCGATGCGGGGTGGCGCAAGCCGTGGCCCAGTGCCAGCGCTTGGCTTCATGCGGCGAAGAACGGCTCCTCTTGTCGCAGCAGAATTGGGTTTATGCCTCTGGATACATCCAGCAGCTGACTCACAACCAACCTCACAACAAGCGCTGGTGCGCACTCACCACGCAAGTCACGCACCAGGCTCATTTGAGCAGTTACCACTGGCCGCTTGCGAGACAGCCGACGATTTCCCAACCGCTGTATTCCCACCAGGAATATCGATCATCGGAGCAACTTCTGGCCAGACTGGCCATGTGGATTCCGCCCGCTGTTTGTTGGGTACCGAAAGGCGTGCCAATAGAAGCTGTTACTTGATTGACAGTTTGAGGAGCCTTGAGGGTGGTCGGATGTACGGAAGCATTCGCAACGGTGGCGGTGAAAGCGAGCGTTGCGGATACGGCCAGAGCAGTGATGGACTTTTTCATTTTCGAATCCTTTCAGTTATCTGACATGCGGCTTGTGCATTGGCCTGACCTGCCTTAATCAATAATCTGAACAGATCGGGCGCTCGTAAAAAGCCTACCACCGCGCTGCCGGCTGCACAGTCGCTCAACTGTGCTATTGACAAGCTGATGGAGTGAGGGGAGAGATCTTTTCGAACGCTCAAGACTCGGGCAACGCGCCAGGTTCTTTTCCTGTCTATCACCCTGTGTGCAATGGTGGCGCCAAGCCCCGAATGATAAGGTTCAGCCTCAAAATCACGGACGACACCTCGTGCACAAACAATGTCTTGCAGCAGCAATAACCTTCACCATCAGCCTTTCCGCTCTCGCCTCTCCTGTGCCGCAGGAAGAGCTCGAAGAGTGCCAGCGAATAGAAAACTCGGCCAAACAGGTCATGAAAAGCAGGCAGCAAGGCGCGCCCATGGATTCGGTGTGGGAACTGGCCGAAGCGGCAGGCAAGCAGAGCGAGTATGTGGGTGAGTTGTTCAAGACGCTGATTCGCGAGGCGTACGCGATTCCGCAGTACTCAAGCGAGAGCTTGCAGCAGAAAGCGATCAGCGATTTCCATTCCAATTTCTACAAGGCTTGCATCGTGACGGCGGAAAAGCGAGCCGGCGCCAACGGCTGAGCTCATCGAACAAAAAAGGGGGCAGATTCAGGTAATGAATCTGCTCCTTTTTACTTGAGGGCAGCCTCTACGCTTTCAGCTCTACCTTATCCAGCGCCTGATTCACGGCCAGCCCTGCGACCATGACCACTTGTGCGATGCCCAGTGCGGTTTTGCGGTGGGCGGGCTCGAGGATGGCGGCGAAGTTGCTGAGCATTTCGCTGGCGGAATCGAGGGATTCGCTGGCGTTGGCCAACAGGGATTCGCTGCTGTAGGCGGGGTTGGCCAGGAACATGGGGTCGTGTGTGGTGTGGCTGCCCATGATGCGTTGTTGCGGGGTCAGGTAATGATCGAGGGCGCGTTCTGCGGCTTCGTTCAAGGTTCGCGAATCGGGGAATTTGTAGGGTGAGACCGGATCAGTTTCTGGCGGATTCGGTGTTGGTTTGATCATGGTGAAACTCCTGATTTTGATTAGGAGCTACCAGCATCACTTGCAGATGATGGGTGGCAGCCAAGTGCGGGTCTGCAAGACCGGGAAACCAGGCACCCGGCAGACCCGAGGGTCTCCCGCACAAAGCCGCCATTGAGCGGACACAAACGAGCGTCCTTTTTGGCAGGGCTGTGCGACTGGTTTTTCCGGCGGGCTTGCAGACCCGATCACTGATAGGCAGTGACGGGAATAAAGTTACGGAGGGAGCGCCAGACGCACAAGCCGGCGGATTCTGTCTTAGGTGTAGGGCGTGGCGCAAGGCGTTGTGGGCATCGGGATGTGACGAAAGACCACGCATAAACAGGCCACATATTCTGTGTTTAATGTCTGACAAAAAAGACTGTTTCGCAGTCCGACGGGAATACGTAAATCAGGCCGTCAGCTTTCACCCAGACACCACCATTCCCCTGTGTCTAAAAAACCGGCCACCCGGCATAATCCGCGCAATTTTCCCCATCAACCCAAGTCCGACCGTCATGCCTGAAGAGTTCGAAGTCCCCAGTCCTCACGAGCAACACGTTGAACACACCACCCATCACGCCCACGCAAAAGGCGATCGCTTTGCCAGCAAGATTGCGGTCATGACGGCGATCATGGCGACGGTCGGCGCCCTGATGAGTTATCAGGCCGGCTCGACGGAGAGTGAGGCGGCCATGGACAAAAACAACGCGGCCATTCAGAAGACCGAAGCGGCCAACGAGTGGAGCTATTACCAGGCCAAGTCCAGTCGGCAGAACCTGTCGGAGCTGGCCAGCCATCTTCCGGGACTGGATTCCGCTCATTATGTTGCCGAGGCTCGGCGCTATGCCGAGCAGAAAGAGCAAGCGCGCAAAAAGGCGGAAACACTTGAGCAGCAGGCGCGAGAGTGGGACGAAAAGTCAGAGCAGGTCCTGCATCAGCATCACCGCTGGGCCCAGGCCATGACCGCGATTCAAATCGCTATTTCGCTGGCGGCCATCACCCTGCTGACGCGCAAGGAATGGCTCAGACGCGTCTCGTTTGGGGCGGCGGGCCTGGGTGTCATGTTGGGCTCCTTGGCCTGGTTGCATATCTGAAAAAGGGCGAAACCGCTGAAGCTGACGAAAAAAGGAACAGACTCAGTGCATGAATCTGTTCCTTTTCGCTTGGGAACGGCCTCTGCCCCTTCGGCTCCACACGCTCCAATGCCTGCTTCACCACCAATGCCCCCGACCTCACTACCTGCACGGTCATGCGGCGGACAGGCGCCAGGATGGCGACCTTCCAGGAGTCGATTCGAACAGGCCTACTGCGAATTGCTGCGCCCCGGCAACATCCGCACCAAGGTGTTATCCCGCACCCAATAGTGGTGAAAAAGCCCCGCCGCCGCATGCAGACCGATCAGCCAGTAGCCGGTACTGCCCAGCAGTTCATGCCAGTATTTGAGGCGTTTGGCAAAGTCCGGGTCGATAGCCACCGGGGCTGGAAGATGGAAGCCAAAGTACGGAAACGGTTTGTCGGCAGCGGCGAGCATCAGCCAGGCCAGTACCGGAGTGGCGATCATCAGCACGTACAATGCCAGGTGCATCAGGTGCGATATGCCCGTCTGCCAGGCTGGCGGCTTGGGGGTGATCGGCGGGCGCGGCGTCAGGCGCCCGAGCAGGCGAACCCATACCAGGGCGAAGATACCCGCGCCAAATGCGCCATGCAGGCCCATCAGCAGACCTCGGGCTTCACTGCCCTTGGGCATGAAACCTTTGATTTCAACACACGCATACACGCCGACGAACAGCGCCAGCATCAGCCAGTGAAGCGTGATTGAAAGTTTTCCATAACGGGTTACGGCGTTGTCGCGGGTCATAAGAAGCGCCTCGTGATTGTCGTGGGCGACGGTCGATTCGTTCGACAGTCTCGATCTTGTTGCCGGGCAAACCGACGGTGCCACCCTGCCTGCCCAGCCTTAAGGCAGTCTGAAGATAGACTGCCCGTAAACTTTTTTTCACCTTCAGACTTCGTTAAGAAATGGTCTGGATACTTCCCTCGAACCTAATGAGGGAGGCGTTCAGCCCATGCCCGATCCCGTCTGGAATATTCCCCTGCCCCTGCACTTCGGCCAGGCCGAAACACCGCCGATGACGTTGACCGCCGCCTTGCCGGACGATGCGCTGCGCGAGACGTTCGAAGCCTTCATCCAGCATCGATTCCGCAAGGCACATGGCGCCGACATCCGGCACTTCATGCCCGAGCTGTTCGGTGTTCACACCGGCGATGGCGAGTTGTGCGCGGTGGCCGGGGTACGCCGCGCCCATCTTGAACCGCTGTTTCTGGAGCGTTACCTGGACGAGCCTATCGAGCCTTTGATCAGTGCCGCTGCCGGTAAACCGGTGGAGCGCCGTGACATTGTCGAAGTCGGCAACCTCGCCTCCAGCGATGCCGGCAGCGCGCGCTTGAGCATCATCGCCATCACCTATCTGCTGGCCATGGGTGGCCTGGAATGGGTGACATTCACCGGCAATGTCGGGCTAGTCAACAGCTTCCATCGTCTGGGCCTCAAACCCGTGACATTGTGCGCCGCGGATCCGGAACGCCTGGGTGACGAGCGTCAACACTGGGGCAGTTATTACGAAAGCAAGCCCTGGGTGCATGTCGGCAATATCCGCGCCGGCTTCTTTCATTTGCGCAATATCGGCCTTTTTACCCGGCTTGGCCTGCAGACCTCGCTGGAAGGAGCCTGCCATGTCGCTTGAACGGCAACAATTCCAGGAAACCCTGCGCAGCCATGCCCGGCGCAACGACAACACTATCGCGCTGTGGGGCGACAACCTGAAGCTCGATTACACGACGCTGTACAGCGAAGTGATGTATCGCCAGCAACGTCTGCGCGATGAACACGTGACGGTCATTGCACTGGCATTGGAAAACGGGGTCCAGGCAATGCTCTGGGATCTGGCGGTACTGTTCGAAGGTTTGACGTGCGTGACTCTGCCACCGTTTTTCAGCCCGGCACAACGCGCCCATTGCCTGGAGCAGAGCAAGGCGCAATGGGTGATCGCGGGACCGGAGCTGGAGCGAGAGTTACGCGCCGCAGGGTATGAACAACACGGCGAGTTCTGGCACCGCCGCTTCAGTGGACCCAGTGGGTTGCTCCCAGGCACCGCCAAACTGACATTCACCTCCGGCACCACCGGCACCCCGAAAGGCGTATGCCTGAGCGCAGACAGCCTGCTTCGGGTGGCACGCGAACTCGATCAGGCCAGCAAACCCACTGCACCGCGCCATCACCTGGCGTTGTTGCCGCTGGCGATTCTGTTGGAAAACCTCGGTTGTTACGCCGCGTTGTATGCCGGCGCGACACTGAGTGTGCCAAGCCAGAAGACCCTGGGCATCCAGGGGGCCAGCAGTGTCGACGTGCCGCGCCTGCTTGACTGTCTGGCCAGTCGGGCGCCCGAAAGCCTGATTCTGGTGCCGCAACTGTTGTTCCTGTTGGTCAGTGCCGCCGAACAGAAAGCCTTCGATCCGCAATCCCTGCGTTTTGCTGCGGTCGGTGGTGCGCGGGTTTCCGCAGATCTGTTGCAGCGTGCCCAACGAGTGGGCCTGCCCGTGTACGAGGGTTACGGATTGTCCGAGTGCGCCTCGGTGGTCTGTCTCAATCGTCCCGGGGCGTGCCGTCCGGGAAGCGTTGGCCGCCCTCTTCCCCATGTGGAGGTGCGCCTGGCCGAAGACGCAGAGGTACTGATCAAGGGGTCGACCCTGCTCGGTTATCTCGGTGAGCCGGCCTGCACCGAGCAGTGGTGGCCGAGCGGCGATCTGGGTGAATTCGATCCGGAAGGTTTTCTCTATCTCAAGGGTCGCAAGAAGCATCAGTTCGTCACCAGTTTCGGGCGCAACGTCAACCCGGAATGGGTCGAATCGGAACTGACCCAACGCCGTCACATCGCCCAGGCCTTCGTCTACGGCGAAGCCATGCCACATAACCACGCCCTGCTCTGGCCACACAGCCCGGCGTGTACCGATGCGCAACTGGCGGCCGATGTCGCCGCCGCCAACGAGGCCTTGCCCGACTATGCCCAGGTGCACCACTGGACACGCCTGACGCACCCGTTCACCGCGTCCAACGGTCTGCTCACCGCCAATGGCCGCCCGCGTCGCGACGCCATCGTTTCGCTGTATCAGGCGCAACTGACTGAATTCGCCAAATCCCAGGAGTCCGCATCATGAGTTTTTTCGACACCCTGCAAGAAGCCACGCACGAGGAGCGTCATGCGCTGTTCAACCTGCCGATCATCCACGATGCCCTGCAGGGCAAGGTCAGCCTTGAGAGTTACCGGGCATTTCTTGCCCAGGCCTACTACCACGTACGCCACACCGTACCGCTGATGATGGCGTGCGGTGCTCGCCTGCCGACGCACCTTGAATGGCTGCGCAAGGCGGTGTGCGAATACATCGAGGACGAATATGGACATGAGCAATGGGTGCTGGACGATATCGAAGCCTGTGGCGGCGACCGAGAGGCCGTGCGCGGCGGGCAGCCGTCACTGCCGATCGAATTGATGGTCAGCTTCCTTTACGACCTGATCGCCCGGGGCAACCCGGTGGGTCTGTTCGGTATGGTCAATGTACTGGAAGGCACCAGCATTGCCCTGGCCACCCATGCGGCGGGCAGTATCCGCGAGCAACTGGGGCTGCCGGAAACCGCTTTCAGTTACCTCAATTCTCACGGCGCACTCGACATCGAGCACATGCAAACCTATCGGCACCTGATGAATCAGTTGCAGGATCCCGCCGACCAGGCTGCGGTGATCCACGCCTCAAAAGTCGTCTACCGGCTCTACTCCGATATGTTCCGTGGCCTGCCCCGCGATGCGGAGGCCCATCATGCAGTTGCATGAAGCCCGGGTGGTCCTGACCGGTGCCAGCGGCGGCATCGGCCTCGCCATCGCCGACGCCCTTTGCGCAGCCGGCGCGCAGGTACTGGCAGTCGCCCGGCATCAGGCACGTTTGCAGCCCTTGCTCGAGCGTTATCCGCAGAACCTGTGCTGGGTCGCCGCCGATCTGACATTTCTGAGCGACCGGCGCAAGGTGCTGGACGCCGCCGAGGCGATTGGCGGCCTCAACCTGCTGATCAACGCGGCCGGGATCAATCACTTCGCCATGCTCGAACAGCTCGACGACAGCGAAATCAACGCGATGCTGGCGGTGAACATCAGTGCGCCGATCTGCCTGACCAGACTCTTGCTGCCGCTGCTCAAGCAGGCTGACAGCGCGATGGTGGTCAATGTCGGTTCGACTTATGGTTCGATCGGCTACCCCGGCTATGCCAGCTACTGCGCAACCAAGTTCGCCTTGCGCGGGTTTTCCGAAGCCTTGCGCCGCGAGCTGGCTGACACCCATGTCGGGGTGTTGTACGTCGCTCCCCGAGCCACCCGCACATCGATGAACAGTCCCGCAGCCCAGGCACTGAACGATGCGCTCAACGCCAGCGTCGACGACCCGCAAGCCGTGGCCACGGCAGTGGTGCATGCGATTGCCGGTGATCGACGCGACCTCTATCTGGGCTGGCCCGAGCGTTTTTTCGTGCGCCTGAACAACCTGCTGCCCAATCTGGTGGATCGCGGTCTGCGCAAGCAGTTGCCATTGATTCGTCGCCTGAGTGAAAAAATCGACAACGAGACGCCAAAGCCATGAAACCACTCTTCGCACCTGTGTTGCCGGGTGCCTCGCACGGTCCGGGCACTGGACGCCGTCGATCAGCAGCGACAACCTGTGCTCGCGGGGCGATCATCTCTACCGTCAAAAACGCTACGCTGAAGCCAGGGCGACGCTGCTCAAGGCCCGGCAGGCCGCTCCCCACCCTGGCCGGGAAAGTGCCGATAGCGGGCACCACGAAGAAATCGACGCGTTGCTGGTGGACGTGAACAAGAAACTCGAATGACAGGAGTCCGTGTGCGTTTATTACTGATCGAGGATGACGTAGCGCTCGGTGAGGGCATTCACCAGGCGCTGGGGCGCGAAGGTTATACCGTCGACTGGCTCAAGGATGGCAGCAGCGCCCTGCACGCCTTGCTCAGCGAAACCTTTGACCTGGCGGTGCTGGATCTTGGCCTGCCACGCATGGACGGCCTCGATGTACTGCGCCGGGTCCGGGCCAGCGGCGCCAACCTGCCGGTGCTGATCCTCACGGCTCGAGATGCCACCGAGGATCGCATCGCCGGTCTCGATGCCGGTGCCGACGATTACCTGGTCAAACCCTTTGATCTGGCTGAGCTCAAGGCACGCCTTCGCGCCTTGCTGCGGCGCAGCGCCGGCCGCGCACAGATGCTGATCGAGCATGCCGGCATCAGCCTCAACCCCGGTACCCAGCAAGTCAGCTATCTGGGCGAACCGGTGGTGCTGACGCCCAAGGAGTATCAACTGCTGCATGAATTGTTGTCGCCGCCGGGACGGGTCCTGACCCGCGATCACTTGACGCGACTGCTCTATGGCTGGAACGAAGAAGCCGAAAGCAACACCCTGGAAGTGCACATTCACCACCTGCGGAAAAAATTCTCCACCGAGCTGATCCGTACCATCCGTGGTGTGGGGTATCTGGTGGAGGAGCGTCAATGACCTCGATCCGTCGCCGTACCCTGACCCTGATAACCGGCCTGCTGCTTGCCGGCCTGTTGGTACTCAGCGTGTTCAACCTGCACGACAGCAACCATGAAATCGCCGAAGTCTACGACGCGCAACTGGCGCAGAACGCGCGTCTGCTGCAGGGCGTCATGCGCATGCCTCTGACGGGGCACGAACACGCGGACCTGTACCGCGCCTTCAACGCTGCGCTGGCTGAAGGGGTCCCTCGGGGCGACGGCCATCCCTATGAGCGAAAGCTCGCCTTTCAGGTGTGGAACGCCAAGGGCGAGGTATTGGTACACACCGCCAGCGCACCGACGTTCACCACGCCGCCGTCCCAGCCCGGCTTCAGCGATGTGGTGGACCTTGACCAGCGCCAGTGGCGAGCCTTCATCCTCGAAGACCCGCAGAACGGTTTCCGTATCTGGGCCGGCGAACGCAGTGATGTCCGTGCCGACCTGGTCGACCGCATCGTCCGTCACACGCTATGGCCGAACGTGGTTGGCAGCCTGATCCTCGCGGCGATGGTCTGGCTTGCCATCGGCTGGGGGCTCAAGCCCCTGGCCAATATGGCGGCGACCCTTCGTGCCCGGCACAGTGGTTCCCTTGAACCCTTGCAACTGACACCGTTGCCCAGCGAGCTGGAACCCATGCAGGCGGCGCTCAATCGCATGCTTGCGCAGATTCAGGAAGTACTGGGGCGCGAACGTCGCTTCATTGCCGATGCCGCTCATGAAATGCGCACGCCGCTGGCCGTGTTGCGTTTGCATGCGCAAAACCTGCAGGAAGCCGGCACCGAACAGGAACGGCGTGAATCGCTGGAGTTTCTGATCGCAGGCGTGGACCGTACCAGCCGTCTGGTCAACCAGTTGCTGACCATGGCCCGCCTGGAACCCACGGCCGACAAGCCCGTCCGCCCACTAATCGACCTCGGCGAAACCGTGCGCAACACGCTGGTGCAACTTACGCCGTGGCTGCTGAGCCGGCATCTGGAAGTGGCATTCGATGCCAGCGACCACCCTTTCAACGTTCACGCCGATGCGGCCGTCATCGACATCGCGCTAAACAACCTGATCACCAATGCCGCCAATTTTTCACCCGAGCATGGCGTGATTTCAGTGTTTCTTCATCAGGCAGACGGCTTCTATCACCTGAGTGTCGAGGACCAGGGGCCAGGCATTGATGAAGCGGACAGGCCCCGGTTGTTCGAGCGCTTTTACAGTCGGGGCAATCCGCAGGGGGCAGGACTGGGATTGGCCATTGTCAACACCATCGCAACGCGCTTGCACGGGCGCATCACGCTGGTCAACCGGGCAGAGGGCGGGTTACGGGCGACGTTGTCGATTCCGGTCGGCTGAGCATTGCGCGGTTTGCCATTCAGAATAGAACTCAAGATGACACGATTGGCCGTGCGGCAGCGTCTGACTCGGCGGATTCCATTCGGGAGCGCTGCAAGGTTTCCGGCAGCGTCACCCACAGCAACATGAGCGCCACTGCCGCAACGGCGGCCAATGTCAGAAACGCAGCACTGTACCCCGCCTCCTGAACCACAATCCCCGCCAGGCTGTTGCTCAATGCCGCGCCCAGACCGAACACCGTCGAGATCGCCCCGAGGCTGACGTTGAAGTGCCCGGTCCCCAGCGTCAGGTCTTTCACCACCACCGGAAACAGCGCGCCGAAAATCCCCGCGCCGATGCCATCGAGCAACTGCACCGAAACCAGCCACCACGGATCGTTCGACAGCACATACAACACGCCGCGCAACGGCAGGATCAGAAACCCCGCCAGCAGCAACGGCTTGCGTCCCCACAGATCGGCCTTTGCTCCCACCAGCAGCGCGACCGGCACCATCACCAGCTGCGCCGCGACGATGCAGGCGGACGTAAGTGGCGTGGCCATTTGCAGATTGGCCTGCGCCAGTTTCTGACTCACCAGCGGCAACATCGCCGCGTTTGCCAGATGAAACAGCGCGCAGCAAATCGCGAACATCAGCAACGATCGGTTGGTCAGCAATACGGAAAAGCCCGAAGGCTGCTTGCTATGCCCCGACCCGCTCGGTGCAAGACCTCGGGCGAGATCGTGATCAATGGCCTCTGCCGACACGAACGAAACGGCAATCACGCTGGCCAGCGCCATGACCGCCATCAAATAAAACACCGCGACCGGGCCGAACAGGTACGCGGACAAACCGGCCAACAGCGCCGCGCAGGCGTTGCCGGCGTGGTTGAAGGTTTCGTTGCGCCCGGTTCTTCGCGTGAAGGCGCGCGGCCCGGTGATACCAAGCGTGATCGCGCAGATGGCCGGCGCGAAGATCGAAGCGGCAACGGCACTGATGGCTTGCGTCACGGCCACTAGGGTAAACGACGTCACGAACGGCAGCAGCAGACAGCTTCCGGTGACCACCAGCGCGGCAATCGCGATCAGCGCCCGTTTGAAGCGTGTGCTGTCGACCAGCGCACCCGCCGGGGTTTGCGTGATGAGCGCGGCGATCCCGGCAATCGTCATGACCAGCCCGATACTCGCCGGCTCCCAGTGATGAACCGCCAGCAAGTAAATCGCCAGATAGGGACCGAGCCCGTCGCGTACATCGGCGAGGAAGAAATTCAGGCTGTCGAGGGACAGGTTGTTGCGGTGATCGAGGTGAGTAGCCACGGGTAACTTCTTCTTTGTCGAGGTTCTGCGAAATGACTCAACCTCCGCAAATCGAATGACCTTTTGCCAAGCGTTTTAGTTGCATGAAACAGCCGTCTTTACTGGCCCATCAACAACTCGCGCTCGCCTTCGCACAACCCCACCACGTAATCCCAGACCACTCGCAACCGCACCGACTTGTGCAGCTCGCGCCGCGTGCTGATCCAGTAACTGCGCTCAATGCTCTCATCCGGCAACAGCGGCACCAGATCCGGGTCCGACGCCGCCATATAGCAAGGCAGCACCGCAATCCCCAGCCCCGAACGCGCCGCCTGCTGCTGGGCAATCACGCTGGTGCTGCGAAACACCACACGCGGATTGCGGCAGAAGCTGTTGAGAAACATCAGCTCCTGACTGAACAGCAGATCATCCACATAACCGATCCAGGCATGTTGGCCAAGATCTTCGCGGGTACGCAGTGGCGGCGCATGGTCGAGGTAAGCACGGCTGGCATAGAGCGCGAGCCGATAATCGGTGAGTTTGCGGGTGACCAGCATGTCCGCCGCCGGGCGCTCCAGGTGAATGCTGATTTCCGCCTCGCGATTGAGAATACTGACGAAACGCGGCACTGCCACCAGCTCCACTTCCAGCCCCGGATAGCGCTCGAACAATCCGATCATGCGGCTGGCCAGGAACATGATGCCCAGCCCTTCCGTCACGCCGACGCGAATCTTGCCCAATGGTGCCGTGGACTGGGTGATTTCTTCCTGAGCCAGCAGCGCGACATTTTCCATGGCTTCGGCGTGCTTGAGCAGCGCCTCCCCCGCCGGGGTCATTTCGTAGCCTTGGGCGTGCTGGACGAACAGCGCGGTGCCGAGGCTTTTTTCGATGGCCTCGATGTGCCGAGCGACGGTGGCGTGAGTGGTGTTCAGGCGGCGGGCAGCGGTAAGCAGTCGGCCACTGCGCTGCAACTCAAGAAAGAACCGCAGGTCGTTCCAGTCGAACATGGCTTGTCCTTGTCGGCTATCGTCAGAAAGTGCTGTTTGAAAACGCACAGCGGCTGCGCAAAAACTAACATTCTTTTGACGAAAGCTAACAACTAGGATGACTGATAACAAAAACAATAAGCGAGGTCAGGGAATGCAGACTTCCCTCGATGAATTCGATTACATCGTGGTCGGCGCCGGGCCGGCCGGGTGTTTGCTGGCCAATCGGCTGTCGGCGGATCCGCAGCAGCGTGTGTTGCTGCTGGAGGCCGGCGGGCGTGACAACTATCCGTGGATTCACATACCCGTGGGTTACCTGTTCTGCATCGGCAACCCGCGCACCGACTGGTGCTTCAAGACCGAAGAACAACCGGGCCTCAATGGCCGCGCGCTGAGTTATCCGCGCGGCAAGGTGCTGGGCGGCTGCTCGTCGATCAACGGCATGATCTACATGCGCGGCCAGGCCAACGACTATGACGGCTGGGCCGCCGAGGGCAATCCGGGCTGGGCCTGGAATGATGTGCTGCCACTGTTCAAACAGAGCGAAAACCACTTTGCCGGCGCAGCGGAATTCCATGGCGACAAGGGTGAATGGCGGGTCGAACGCCAGCGCCTGTCGTGGCCGATTCTCGACGCCTTTCGCAGCGCAGCCGAGCAGAGCGGCATCGCCAGCATCGATGACTTCAACCAGGGCGACAACGAGGGTTGCGGCTACTTTCAGGTCAATCAGAAGGCCGGGGTCCGCTGGAATGCGGCGAAGGCGTTTCTGAAGCCGATTCGAGATCGCGCCAATCTTACGGTGTTGACCGACGTCGAGGTTGATCGGGTGCTGTTCGAGGATGGCCGCGCCGCAAAGATCAGCGCACGTTGGCTGGGTCAGGAAAAGCGCTTCAAGGCGCGCAAAGAGATCGTGTTGTGCGCAGGCTCCGTGGGCTCGCCAGGCATTCTGCAACGCTCCGGGATCGGGCCGCGTCCGCTTTTGGAAAAACTCGGGATCGGCGTGGTGCATGAATTGCCGGGGGTGGGCGGCAACCTGCAGGATCACCTGCAACTGCGTCTGATCTACCAACTGGAAAACGCCCGTACCCTCAACCAGATCGCCGGCAGTGTGTGGGGCAAGATGGGCATGGGCCTGCGCTATCTGTATGACCGCAGCGGGCCATTGTCGATGGCGCCAAGTCAGCTGGGCGCGTTTGCCCGCTCGGGGCCGGAACAGACCTCGGCCAATCTCGAATACCACGTGCAGCCGCTGTCGCTGGAGCGTTTTGGCGAGCCGCTGCACAGCTTCCCCGCGTTCACCGCTTCAGTGTGTGATTTACGTCCGCAGAGCCGTGGCCGGGTCGAGATCCGCTCCGCCGATCCGCAAACAGCACCGCTGATTCAGCCAAACTACCTCAGCCATCCCGAAGACCTGCGCGTCGCCGCCGATGCGATCCGCCTGACCCGCCGCATCGTCAGCGCCCCGGCCCTGCGAGCCTTCAACCCGGTGGAGTACCTGCCCGGCGCCAGCCTGCAGACCGAAGAACAACTGCACGAAGCGGCGGCGAAGATCGGCACGACGATTTTCCACCCGGTCGGCACCTGTCGCATGGGCAACGACGCAGATGCGGTGGTCGATGCGCAATTGAGGGTGCACGGCGTGCCGGGCCTGCGGATTGCCGATGCGTCGATCATGCCGCGCATTACCTCCGGCAACACCTGTTCGCCTACGCTGATGATTGCTGAAAAAGCGGCACAGCTGATTCTCAACCCCGAGACCAGGAACATCACACCGAAAGCCGAAATGGCTCACACCCTGTAGACATCGCGCTTCACCCGGACACGCAACACCAGTGGAAACAACAAAAACAATCACTGTGAGGGATACCGATATGTCAGAACACGTTCAGCCGCTGGATGCCGTGCGCAGCGCGGACGCCAGCCCCGATACCCGAAAGGTCATCTTCGCCTCGTCCCTGGGGACGGTGTTCGAGTGGTATGACTTCTTTCTCTATGGCGCCCTGGCGGCGGTGATCAGCAAGCAGTTCTTCGCCGGGGTCAACGACACCACGGCGTTCATCTTCGCGCTGATGGCGTTTGCCGCTGGCTTCATCGTGCGGCCGTTCGGGGCGCTGGTGTTCGGTCGGTTGGGGGACATGATCGGGCGCAAATACACCTTCCTCGCGACCATCATCCTGATGGGCGTGGCGACGTTCGCGGTGGGCCTGCTGCCGACCTACGCCAGCATTGGCATCGCCGCGCCGATCATTCTGGTGGTGCTGCGCATGCTTCAGGGCCTGGCCCTGGGCGGCGAGTACGGCGGCGCCGCGACTTACGTCGCGGAACACGCGCCGATCGGCAAGCGCGGGTTCCACACCAGCTGGATTCAATCCACCGCGACCCTCGGCCTGTTGTTGTCGCTGCTGGTGGTGCTCGGTTGCCGCTACTTCACCGGTGATCAGTTCGAAGTCTGGGGTTGGCGTATTCCGTTCCTGCTGTCGATCGTGCTGCTGGGCATTTCCACCTGGATTCGCCTGAGCCTGCACGAGTCGCCGGCCTATCTGAAGATGAAAGAGGAAGGCAAGGCCAGCAAGGCGCCGATCCGCGAATCTTTCGGCAAATGGGAAAACCTCAAGGTCGTGCTGATCGCCCTGTTCAGCATCAACGCCGGGCAAGCGGTGACCTTCTACGCCGCGCAGTTTTACGTGCTGTTCTTCCTCACCCAGTTCCTGAAAATGGACCCGGCGGTTGCCAACAGCTTGCTGATCATCAGTGTGGTGATCGGCGCGCCATTCTTCATCATTTTCGGCTGGCTGTCGGATAAGGTCGGGCGCAAACCGGTGTTGATGCTCGGCCTGTTGTTAGCCACGGCGCTGTATTTCCCGATCTTCAAATCCCTGGCCCACTACGCCAACCCGGCGATCGATCAGGCCAGCCAACAGGCGCCAATCACCGTGGTGGCTGACCCTGCCACCTGCACCTTCCAGTTCGACCCGGTAGGCAAGGCCAAATTCGACAGCCCGTGCGACAAGGTCAAGACCTTCCTGGTCAAGCAAGGCCTGCCCTACTCCAGCGTCGCTGCCCCAGCGGGCAGCACGGTGCAAGTGAGCGTCGGCGATGTGAAACTCGACGGCTTCGATGAAGCAGCCTTACGCGGCGCCATCACCCTCGCCGGTTATCCGCAACAGGCTGACATGCAGCAGATCAACAAACCGATGATCGTGGCCCTAATCGTCGCGCTGATCATCATCTCCGCCATGTGCTACGGCCCGCTCGCGGCGCTGATGGTCGAACTGTTCCCGACCCGCATCCGCTACACCTCGATGTCCCTGCCGTACCACATCGGCAACGGCTGGTTCGGTGGTTTCCTGCCGACCGTGTCGTTTGCGCTGGTGGTGTACACCGGGGATATTTTCTACGGGCTGTGGTACCCGGTGCTGATTACCGGGGTGAGCCTGGTGGTGGGAATGATCTGTCTGCGTGAGACGAAGAATATCGATCTGGACAAGAACTGATTGATCGGCGTGCGGCGGGGGCGCAATGCCCTCGCCACCTAGGGAATTTCAGACCTCCGTCTCCAGCAATTCAAACTTCACCTGATCGGGATAGAACGCCACGTAGTCCTTGATCTGGCTGACCGAAATCTTCGGATGTTCGTACGTCCACACCGCATTCGCCCCTTCATGCCCCGGCACTTGCAGACTGAAATAGTTGGCATCGCCCTTGTACGGGCAGTAGGTGGTGTGGTCGGTGCGGGCGAAGTATTTTTCGTCGATATCCTCGCGCGGGATGTAGTAGACCGGCGGGTAATTGGCTTCGAGCAGCACCAGGGCTCGGGCCGAGGCGGCGACCTGTATGCCGTGGAACTTCACAAGCAGGCAGCCTGGTTGCTCGGCGATGGTGATAACGGGACTGAGACCGGACGTTTTCATCGGTTTCTCCTGACGGCGGCGAAGGCACCGGTTCAGGTATAACCCATGCGGGGGAAACTCGTCGGGTTCGCAGCCGAACGGTTTTTTGCCGAGCAAATAAAATCGTGGCCTGTGGAGACTGTAACTTTGAAGGTCACCAACTTGTGACAAAAATAACTCTTGTCCTCCCGTAGTTCGCCTTGACAGCGCCAGCCACGCGATGGAAATATCCTTACCGTTATCGAGAAACTTCAATCTCCGATAACCATGGACGCTCTCAAAAAAATAATGAAATGGAGTTTCAGCATGCCTTGCTTTCGCCAGCCACATTCTTTCTCCCTCATAAATATTTCATATTTCCCGCCCCCAGCCTGATCAATTGATCGCACGCTCTTACCCAGCGCATTTTCCTGTGTGCCACATCTATCGATGCCAGAGAATAACTATGAAAGTAGTGAACAGTTCCGTCCTGAAGGAATGGTATGACAGAGAATACAGCGCTTGCGACAACGGCACCCTGTTCGGTGAATTACGCGATGAATTCAAGCAATTTCTGACCAGTCTTCCCGACGGCCCGGGTCGCGCACTGGAATTGGGTTGCGGCGATGGTCGCAACCTCACGGCCTTGGCTCGCAAGGGCTACAGCCTGAGCGGTGTGGACATGGTTGACAGCACGATTCGGAGCCGCAGGCTCAACCCCTTGTTACGCGAGCTCGACTTCCAGCAGACGGACATCCTCAACTATGACCCCGCCCCTGCGACTTACGACGTACTCGTCTGTTCCGAAGTGTTGCACTTCTTCACTCAGGAGGAGCTTAACAAGGTGATGCCCAAAATCATCAGCGCAGTAAAAACGGGTGGCTATATATTTCTCGACTTGTTATCCGACCTGACACGTTACTTCCAAGCAAGCGGCGAGCCTTTTATCTGGGACAAGGAAGCCGGACTATCCATTCAAGACAGCGAAGGTTTCTTTGATGCCTGGCTGGGCGACTTTGATATCTATTCCTTCAATAAATTTTTCGACAAGCAAAGTTGGCCATTGAGCAACTCTGACAACTTGCCCATCGATCCTTATACCTGGCAGGGCACCTATGTTTCGGTGTGCGCAAGAAAACGCAATTAACTCCCCCGAAGTTGTGCTTGAAAGGATATTGAGCCATGCAACTTTTTCATCAGGTCATCGCCGATAACGCCCGTCAATACCCGACCAAACCGGCCATCGTTCTGGATGGGGTCGCAACCTCTTATCAGCAACTGCAGCAACGAGCGGATGCCATCGCCGCCCTTGTATCCACCCTGGGAGTCGCCCCCGGCGAACGCGTTGGACTGTATTCGCCCATATCCATCGAACTCATCGCCGCCTACCTCGGGCTGCTGCAAGCCGGGGCGATCACCGCCGCCACCCATCACACACTGAGTCGCGCCAAGCTGATTCACCAGCTCAAGCATTCGGGCGCCCGGGTCCTGATCACCGATTGCACTGACGACCTGCCTGGCCTGATCGAAGCCGCCGGACTGGAGCTGATCCTGCTGACCGTTCCCGTCCCCGACGCTACGCCAAATGTCATCCCCCTGGCCGATGCCCTTGCCGCGCACCGTACACAAGATACCCCGGCCACCGCACCACTTTACGCGGACCCTGAACGAGCCACCTCGATTTTCTATACCTCAGGCTCGACCTTCAATCCCAAAGGCGTGCTGGTCAATCACCGGATCATGCTGGCGGCTTCCAGCAGGGTTACCACCTACCTGCAGAACAGTCCCGACGACCGCATCCTCAGCTACTCGACGCTGGCCTCCGACTACGGCGTCTACAACGTGATGATGCCGTTGTTTGCCGGCGCCACCAGCGTCATTGAAAGCAAGCCCGCCGCCAGCGCGGAGGATGTCCTCAGGGTGGTCGAGCGCGAGTCCGTAACCGCCATGCATGTGTTTCCCCCAGTGTTTTTTCTGCTGGCCAATACCGGCCCGCAGTGGCAGGCACGAGTCCCGGAGCTGCGCTATATCTCCAGCAGCGGCCAGGCCTTGCACACCCGACATATTCAGCGAATCCGTCAGGCCTTGCCCCAGGTGCGGATTTTTTCCAATTACGGGCTCACCGAATGCAAACGTGTCAGTTATCTCCCCCCTGAAGAGATTGACCTGCGCCCGACGTCGGTGGGCAAACCTCTGCCCGGCGTCAGCCTCTATCTGGTCGACGAACAGGGTCGTGCCATTGACGAACCCGGACAAATCGGCGAGTTGCTGGTGACCAGCGACTACCTGATGCTGGAGTACTGGAACATGCCCGAGGCTAATGCCAGGGCCTTCGTCCACGATAAGTTCGGCCATTCGCGGCTGTACCGCACCGGCGATCTGTTCAAGCGAGATGCCGAGGGTTATCTCTACTACGTGGCGCGCAAGGATGACGTGTTTGCGCGCAACATCTGGAACGTCAACCCGAGGGAAATCGAACAGTGCCTGGCCTCCCACCCCGCCGTAGCCGAAGTGCTGGTGGTGCCGGTCGCCGACGAATCGGCCGGGCACGTGCCAAAGGCCTGCATCGTACTTGACACCGACCATCGCCAGACCAGCGAACAGGCCTTGCTGGATTACTGCAAAAGCCGCCTGGACTGGCACATGGTGCCGGCCCAATTCGTATTTCTCGAAGCCTTGCCAAAAACCGATTCGGGCAAGTTCACCGCCAAAGGACTGATCTGACAGCAGGAGCTACTTCATGAACACTTGTCCGCAGCCGTCACTGGATGACATCGGTCTGGACCACAATCTGCAACAGAGCGCCATGCTGAAACTGGCCGGGCACTTCCACAGTCTGGCCACGGGCGCCAGCCAGGTGCCTTTGCAGTCGCTGCACAGCCATCTGATGTCAGAGATCGGAGACCCTGAGATCCTCGACTATCACGATCGTCTGATCGAAGGTGCGGGTCCGCTGTTCTCGCACTTTCTGGCCAGCGTGCCGTACATCCTCGAAGAACTGTCGAGGGTCGGCGTGGCCCTGAACCGCCTGGCCCGGGCCAACACCCGAAGCGTCGACCAGACCTTCAGTCTGTTCGAGGTGGACGCTTTCGATGGCAGCAACGGCCGCGCATTGGCCGGCCACTCGCAGGGCCTGATTCGCAGCTTTACCTCATCGCCCAACCAGGCCAACCGGATTCCGTTCGAGCGCCATGCAGACCCGGCGCTGTCGCTGTTCTATCCGCAATCGGTCTTCAAAGTCACCCCTGCGCTGCTGCAAAGTCCCGACTACGAACGCTTCAGCCAGGGGTTCGATTTCATTTATGAAATGGCCGCGTTTCAGTTCTATACCCGCGATCGCGAGCGGCAGATCGGTCATATCAAACAGTTTCTCAAACCTGGGGGGCTGGTGTTCTTCCTTGAAAAACTCAACCACCCCGACCCGCAGGAATACCTGCGGCGCGAACGGATCAAGGACGAAGTATTCAAGACTCGCTACTTCAGCGAGGAAGAAATCCGCTGGAAACGCCAGCAGATGCTTGAGCAGATGCAGAATGGACAGGTCACCCTGGAAGAATTGGTCAGTGCCCTGTCGGCCCGATTCAAGCATGTCCACTTGCTGTGGAGCAGCAGCAATTTCTGCGAATTCGTTGCCTCGGACGATCCAGCGCAAATCGAACGTTTCCTCGGTCTGCTGGGACCGGTAGTGCAACCCGCAGCATTCTGTTTTGAAAGGGCGCGCCTTGGCGACTTGTCAGCTCCCCACAATGCTGTCGCGGAGCCAGTCGATGATTGATCGCACCGGCCAAGCGTTTCACCACGCCGCGTCACCCGCACTGTGCCAACGGGCGCTGGAGCATCTTCCGGTCTGGCGCGAACGCGCAGCCGCGGCAGAAAAGAACCGCCGACTGAGCAGCAGCACCTTCAGCGAACTGTTCGCTGGCGACTGGCTGGACCTGCTCTCGCCGCGCGCGCAGACCACCAGCAGCGGGCACTGGCCAACGTTGGTGGAAAGCGCGCGCATCGCCGCCAGAGCCTGTGCCTCCACGGGCTGGATGCTGGCCCTGGTCGGCGGCCACGGCTGCATCGCCCGGCGCCTGCCGCCGGCCTGCCAGGACCTGTTGTACGCCGAAGGGTCCCGGCAATTGTTCGCTTCGGCGTCCGGCAGCACCAACAGCCAGTTATCCCGAGAATCCGATGGCATTCGGGTCAACGGGCGGTGGCGCTTCAGCTCGGGTATCGAAGACGCCACCTGGCTGATGCTCAATGCTCCCTGCCCGAACCATCCGGATGCCGAAAAGACTCCTCGATTCCTGCTGCTGGTCGCTGCTAATGATGTTCAGCGGCTCGACAGCTGGGACAGCTGTGGCATGTCGGCCACCGGTTCCCACGATGTGCTGACCCATCAGTTGCTAATACCCCATGAACGGGTGTTCGCGCTGCATGAGGTATTTGCCCGACATTCGCCTATGCCCGGCACCGACTACATCGACCATGCTCCATTGGTGCCTTATCTCACGACCTCGATCATTGGTCCGTTGCTGGGTTGCGCCGAGGGCGCCCACGCCGCGTTTGTGACGGCGCTCACCGGCTCGTCCCTGGCCAGTGACCCACGGATTGCCGAACAAGCAGCCCATTCGGCCGCGCAGTTGTACAGCGCCGGGTTGCTGTATGACTCGCTGGTTTCCCGACTGCATGAGGCAGGTGTCCAGAATTGCCCACTGGACAGCGGCCAAGTGTTACAGCTCAAGCGCGACCGCGCCTATCTGGCACAGCAATGCGTGCAAGTGGTCCGGCGCCTGGTGGAACGACTTGGTGCCTCGTCACTGGTGGCCGGCAACCCGCTCCAGCGTCACTGGCGCGATATCCAGGCCATCGCCGCGCACCGCGACCTGGTGTGGAACGACACGATGCTGGCCTGTGGCGAGGCCATATTGAACCCTTCCAGCGTCGACGCCAAAACGGCCTGACTGATATTTCATTAGCGATTGTCTCAGCGAGGTTTACATGTTCATTCGCAACAAATCCGATGTAGAAAAAACCCCGTACTTCGTCGAATGGGGCGCCGGCACCAGCCATCGGCTGCTCACCGAACGCGATGCCATGGGCTTTACCCTGTGTCACACCGTGGTCCGCGCCGGCACCGAATCGCTGTTGCACTATCGCAATCATCTGGAGGCGTGTTATTGCATTGCCGGGGAAGGCGAAGTCGAAGATATGCAGGGAAATGTCTACCCGATTCGGCCCGGCGATGTGTATGTGCTTGACCAGCACGATCGCCATTATCTGCGCGGGGGCAAGGAAAAGGATCTGATTCTGGTCAGCGTGTTCAACCCGCCCCTGCGTGGCGACGAGCGACATAACCTCAACGACAGCTCGGGCTCGGCTTACTGATGTTGCGGCAGCCCCGCCAGGGCGCCCACCCACAGGAGTGTCATCATGCGTAAGGATTACCTGGCTTTCTTCATCTCGCTGTTCCTGTCGCGGCTGGCGGATCAGATCCTGTTGTTCATCGTGCCGCTGGTGGTGTTCCAGACCACCAACAGCGCGTCCTGGGCGGGGCTCGCATTTTTCGTCGAGTCGCTGCCGCGTTTTCTCGCGTTTCCACTATGTGGGGCCCTGTGCGACAAGTTCTCGCCCATCAGGATTCTGCACATCAGTCAGGTCTACCGGGCGCTGCTCTGCGTGTTGGCGGTTGGGCTTTATGCCGTCTTCGGCGGTATCGCGTGGCTTGTGGTGCTGTCTGCGCTGTGCGGCGTGCTGACTACTCAGGGCATCATGGCCCGCGAAGTGCTGATGCCGCATATTTTCCAGCACTACAGCTACACCAAAACCCTTTCCTACTCGCAGATAGCCGACCAGACCGGACTGGTTCTGGGACCCTTGGTGGCGGCATTGCTGCTGGAGGTTTCGGCCTGGCACTGGGTGGTGCTGTGGGTGGCCGGGCTGTTCCTGCTGGCCGACCTGAGCATGCTGGTGTGGCAACGTTTCAGTCGTATCACCCTCGAGGTGTTTGAGCAGCATCAGGACATCTGGCTGCAGCCTCTGCGCATCGCGTTCAGGCATATCCGCGAACTGGCGGAGCTAAAAAAGATCATCACCCTGGCGATCGGGGTCAACCTGATTGTCGGGGTCACCCTGGCCACTTCGGCGGCCATGGTGCTCGGTCAATACAGCGCCGGCAAGGACGACTACGCCGTGCTGCAAGCGGCTGGCGCGGTGACCACCATCGTGATTCTGTTTTTCCTCGCCCGGGTGGTATTGCCGTTGCGCGTATTGGGTGGCGTTGCCTGTTCGATGCTCGCCGCTGGCGCCTTCATCAGCGCCCTGAGCCCGAACCTGGCGGGTTATGTGCTGGGTTTCCTGTTGATCGTCGGCTTCGACAAGATGTTCAACGTTTACATGCGCAGCATTCGCCAGCGAGTCATTCCCCCTCAGGACTTCGGCAAGACCGTGGGCGTGATCACCCTGCTCAACAACTTGTCACAACCGCTCGCGGGACTGCTTGTTGCGCTGCTCGCCGCGCCTTTGGGGGCACAACGTGTGATCCTGATCCTGGCTGTGCTGGCGACGCTGCTGGGCGTTGCGGCTCTCTGGTGGTTTGCCAGAGTACGTAATACATCCGCCGCTTCGATCCTCGAAACCGAGCAGTAACCGATTTCAATGTCGTAGAGCGATGTCCGAAAACAAAAAAACCGCAGCCTGCGAAGGACTGCGGTTTTTTCGTTTCAGATTTTCCGTTTTCAGATCAGGCGACGATATCGGTCGCCACGGCCTGCCCCACCACACCCACGGCGAAGTCCACCGAACCCTGGCCTGTCAGGTCGATCATCAGGCTGGTCTGGTTGGTCTGTTCGAAGTAAGTGAGGATCGCATCGCCCGCGTGGCCGGTGAAGCCGCTGACGAAGTTCAGCGTGGCTACGCCGGTGGCGAACCCGGCGATGCCCGACAGGTCGATCTTGTCCAGGCCGCTGGTGAAATCCATGATCCAGTCCGGCGCGGTCATGGTCGAATCGCTGGCCGCGCCGAACACGAAGGTGTCCGCGCCTTCACCACCCCACAGCGAATCACCGCCGCCACCGCCGTAAATGATGTCGTTGCCGGCGCCACCGATCAGGTCGTTGGCCGCCGCGTTGCCGATCAGCAAATCATTGCCCGAACCGCCAATGGCGTTTTCCACGGTCACGCCGTGAGCGATGGACACGTTGCCCACCAGACCGCCGACATCGGAGAACGAGCCTTCATTGAGGTTGATCTTCTGGTTCTGGCTGAAGCCGGAGAAATCCAGGGTGTCGTTACCACCGCCATCCCACACCGAGAACACCACTTTCGAGGTGTTCGACGTGGCGCTGTAGAAGTCGCGATCGGCGTTGGAATTGAAGCCGTACACAGTGTTGTCGGCACGGGTTTCGAGGTTGGCACCGTAGAGTTTCTGCACCGCGACGATATCGTCCATCAACGGTGCCGAAGCGTAGGCGCCGCTGCCGTCCTTGCTGAAGTTCTGGTCGGTGTTGGCCTCGCTCCAGTAGCTCATCAGGCTGTAGCCACGGGTGTCTTCGGCGTATTTGGCGTCACCGTAGGTCGGGTTGCCGTTGCCGGCGTTGTAGGCGCCCGGGTGCGACAGGCCGAGGGTGTGGCCGATTTCGTGGGTCAGGGTCTGACGCCCGTAGTTGTTGGTGTCCGGGGTCTTGTTGACCTGATATTGATCGTTGATCAGATACCACGATTGACCGTCGTAGCTGCTGCCCTGCGGCAGGTAGGCGAACGCTGCGCCGCCGGTACTGACATCGTAGTTGCCGAAGGTCATGTGACCGTCACCGCCCTTGCCCTCGGTGAAGGTGACTTTGGCCACATCCGACCACGACTGCATCGACAGCACAGCCTGGGCTTTCTGCTGGGCACTGAACTCGCTGAAGTTGCCGAGTTTCGGGTTGTAGTTCGACGGTTTGTCGGTCAGGAAGGTGTAAGTCAGATCAATCTTGCCGTCGGCGTTCTTGTCTTGCCAGGACATGCCCTTGCGCAGGATTTCGGCAGCGGCCTGGTCGGCGGTGAACGACGGTTTGCCGTTGACGGTCCCGGTGCCACGGTCATACAGGTGGCTGAAGGTGTCGACAGCAGTGAAGGCGCTGCTGGCCTGGGAGGAAGGTTGAGACATGGTGTACGTCCTTGTTGCTGAAGAGTCAGTGTCAGACAGTAAAACGGCGATCTTCTGGCGAGATCGTCCTGTCACTCGCCCTTTTGAGGCGACTCGAACCTGACACAGTGCCGGGCGTGAACGCCATTCAATTTCTCGATAGCGTCCCCGATTGCCCCGGCGACGCCTGTCATCACCGGCAACTCTTTTATCTGTATATCCATACAGATAAAAGTTGCCCCGGCGCCCGACTCAGGCCATTCTGTGCGCCTCTTCGGGCAATGATCGACGACGGTGGTTATGCGGCTGTACCTCTGTGAAAAACCTTCCCAGGCCAAGGATATTGCGGCCGTGCTGGGCGCAAAGCGCCGAGGCGACGGCTGCTGGCTGGGAACGGACGTCACGGTGACCTGGTGCATCGGCCACCTGCTGGAAACCGCGCCGCCGGACGCCTACGACGCCAAATACAAGCGCTGGGTGCTGGCCGACCTGCCGATCATCCCGGACAAGTGGAAAATGACCGTCAAGCCGCGTACCGCCAGCCAGTACAAAGCCGTCAAGCGCCTGCTGGGCGAGGCCAGCGAACTGATCATCGCCACCGACGCCGACCGCGAAGGCGAAATGATCGCCCGGGAACTGGTGGAGCATTGTCGCTATCGCGGGCCGATCCGCCGCTTGTGGCTGTCGGCGCTGGACGAAGCCTCGATTCGCAAGGCGTTGGCGGCGCTCAAGCCGGGCGCCGAAACCTTCAGCCTGTATCACTCGGCACTGGGCCGCTCACGGGCGGACTGGCTGATCGGGATGAACATGAGTCGCCTGTTCACCCTGCTCGGCCGGCAGTCCGGTTATCAAGGCGTGCTGCCGGTAGGCCGGGTGCAGACGCCGACGTTGCGGCTGGTGGTGGATCGCGACCGCAGCATCGCCGATTTCGTGCCGGTCGCGTACTGGGCCATCGATGTGCAACTGCTGCACAACGGCACATCGTTCACCGCCCAATGGCGCGCCCCGAACGATGCCTGCGATGATCAGGACCGCTGCCTCAATCAGGCACTCGCCCAGCAAGCGGCCGCCGCAATCGGCAGCGCCGCCAGCGCCCGGGTGGTCAAGCTGCGCACCGAGCGCATGCGCGAAGTAGCGCCCCTGCCCTTCGATCTGGGCACCTTGCAGGAGGTCTGCTCGAAGAAGCTCGGCCTCGGCGCCCAGGAAACCCTCGACATCGCCCAGGCCCTCTACGAAACCTACAAAGTCATCACCTACCCGCGCAGCGATTGCGGTTACCTGCCCCTGAGCCAGCACAGCGAGGCACCGGGGATTCTCGCGGCGTTGCGTCAGGCCGATCCGGGCCTCGAAGCGTTGCGTGACCATCTGGAGCCACAGCGCCGCTCCCGCGCCTGGAACGACGCCAAGGTCAGCGCTCACCACGGCATCATCCCCACCGCTGCCGCGAAAAATCTGGAGCGTCTGACCGGCAAGCACCGCGCGGTCTACACGCTGATCCGCGCGCGGTATCTGGCGCAGTTTCTGCCCAATCATGAATACGACCGCACCCAGGCCGATTTCGATTGCGCCGGGGAGGCCTTGCGCGCCGTCGGCAAGCAAATCATCGAACCGGGCTGGAAACGCGCATTGCCCGAAGCGCTGGCCCCGGCCAAGGGCCGTGAAGCCCCCGCGCCACAAACGCTACCGACACTGATCCAAGGTGCCGAATGCGCCGTGGCGGACGTGAAGCTCAAGGACCTTTGGACGCAACCGCCCAAACCCTACACCGAAGGCGACCTGATCAAGGCGATGAAGAACGTCGCCAAACTGGTGGAAGATCCGCTGCTCAAGCAGAAACTCAAGGACACCACCGGCATCGGCACCGAAGCCACCCGCGCCTCGATCATTCAAGGCCTGCTGGATCGCGGTTATCTGGTGAAGAACGGCAAGGCATTGTCCGCCACGCCCGCCGCGTTCAGCCTGATCGACGCCGTGCCGCGCGCGATTGCCGACCCCGGCACCACGGCAATCTGGGAACAGGCGCTGGACATGGTGCAGAGTGGCGAGATGAGTCTGGAAGAGTTCGTCACCAAACAGGCGGCGTGGATGAGCAAGCAAGTGACCCGTTGTGCCGGGTTGAGCCTGACCATCAGCGGCCCGCCGCCTGCCGGCAAGGCCGCAGCACCGTGGAAGAACAAGCGCAAGACCACCCGGCGAAAAACCACGGGTACCGGCAAACGTACGGCAAAACCGGCTGCCAGATAGCTCGTTGCGCGCTACTGTTTCTGCAGTGATTGTCAGGAGCCTGCGGCATGTCTGTCATCGAACTGCGCGTCGCCCGGCGCGACGAACTGGAAACCCTCGAAAACCTGATGCAGTTCTACACCTATGACTTCAGCGAGTGGGTGCCGTTGAAGTTGGGCGGGCATGGTTTTTTCCCGATCCAGTTGAAAGACGATTACTGGCGTCAACCGGCGACCCGGCCATTCCTGATCCACGTCGACGATGAGCTGGCGGGGTTCGTGACCGTGGACGACCACCTCCTCATCGAAGGCGCCGACTACAACATCGGCTACTTCTTCGTCAGCCGACGCTGGCGTGGCCAAGGTGTCGCGCAGTTTGTCGCCTCTGCCCTCTTGAGCCACCTGCCCGGTCGATGGCAGATTTTCCATGTCGACGCCAACCTGCCTGCGCAGCGGTTCTGGGCCCGGCTCATCCCCGAGCTGAGCGGCGGCGACTTTACCCGCCAGACCAAAACCGTGGATGGCTACCCCTGCACCTTCTACGGCCTGCGAAGCCTTTCTCCCGCTGCCTGAAGCCCCCCTTTTTTCATTCCAGAATGACTTTGTCCGACAATATGTAGTGACTAAAAATAATCACTACAAAACCGTTGACGGCGTCGTTTGGCTTTTGCATGATGCAGACGTCTCCCCGATCGGGAGCACTGGCAACACGCTTGAGCAAGCTCGTCTGACCGCCGAGCTGTTTTTTCCGGATACACGCTGCCCACAAGGCAGATTGAAGAAGCTGACCTGGCCTGAACGTCCAGTACAAGGACGAGAAGCGCTGGCGAAAATTCTCAAGACGCTTGTGGTCGACCCTGAAAACGTCGTCAAGGAGCCTCCCGGTTTTCGCTGCTTCTCCTCGTTGTGACGCTATTGCGTAGCAGTTATTCAACACGACTACATGCAACAGACGCATGACCCCGTACTTCACACGGGCGACCGCTGACGTCCTGGTTTCGGTGCCAGGGATCAACTAACCGATGGGCTACCTGTATTAGCGAATCAACTTTGAAAGATCACCAGACTGGTCAAGGGGCAAAATCATGAATCTGAACAATCAACCAACTATCGAAGAACTGGCTCGTATGTTCGCTGCACAAAAAGACAGCCATGACAGCCATATTCTGTGGATCAGCAAGTCGGGTCAGGTGCATATCGACTGCCTGTCGCCCCATGCTGGTGAAGAAGAGTTCGACCGGAACAACCAGAACCTGCTGGCCCGCCTGAAGATGTACCGCCGCGGCCACGGCTACGTCGGCAAGAAAGCTGCGGCCGACAAGGACTTCATCGGTAATGTTCTGCAAACGCTGAAACAGGCGTGGGACTCGATGCAGAACAAGAACGAAGTTCGGGTGATTGATCGGTTCTGCTAAGTTGAATTTTCAATAAACAAAAGGGCCTGCTTCCGATAAGGAGCAGGCCCTTTTTATTGATCGCAAACCCTGTTCATGAACGGCTTTCCAGCACCATCTCCATGAACGCCACAGATGCCGCACTGTGATAGTTGTTCTGGCGCCGCAACAACGCCGCCCCTCGCTGCGGCGCCTCACTCTCCACACGTAACCGGTGCAACGCCCGATCCTCGGTCGCAATCGCCTCCGGCAACATGGTCGCAATCGGCGCATGCCGGATCACCTCCAGCAACGTGCTCACCGAATTCACTTCGATCTGCACCGTGGGCGCAATCCCATGCTGACGGAAATACTCGTCAATCGACAACCGCGTGATGAAGTCCGGTGCCAGCAAGGCGAAATCCAGTTGCGCAATGTCATCCGGCGTCAGCACTGCAGCGCTGTCATACAACGGATGCCCACGCCCGACCATCACCCCCAGCGTCTCGACAAACGCCGGAATGCATTCAATGTCTGGGTTGCGCACCGGGGTGAAAGCAATCGCGATGTCCAGCGAGTCATCCGCCAGCCCGGCCTCGATGTCGTCCATCGACAGCTCGAAAATCTCCAGGTGAATCCCCGGATAACGCGCCACGTAGTCCCTCACCAATGGCCCGACCAGATACGCCATGAACGTCGGGGTCATGGCCAGGCGCAACGAGCCTCGGGACAGATCCTTCACGTCATGCAACGCGCGTTTGCCCGCCTCCAGCTCCACCAGCACCCGCCGCGCACATTCTATGTAGGCCTGACCGGCGTCGGTGGGTTTGACCGAACGCGAGGTGCGATCAAACAAATCCACACCGAGGCTTTCTTCCAACTGGCGGATCTGTTGCGACAAGGTCGGCTGCGACACATGCAGCGCCTCGGCCGCCCGGGTGAAGCCACCGTGATCGGCCACGGCCAGCAGGTATCGCAAATGTCGCAACAGCATGGGACGCTCCATCTATAGGCAGTGCTTATGCTTTGCATTGTATATCGATCTTGGACGCTATGGATCAATCAGCAGAAGATGAATCCCACACAGCAAGCCAACCCCGAAAGGAGAAGCACCATGCAATCCCAAGCCTACAACGACAGCCGCATCGCCCTGACCACCCGCGCCCTGGATGCCAAGGCTCAGAAAAACCTGTCGTGGCAGGATCTGGCCGACGGCACCGGCCTGAGCCTGGCCTACGTCACCGCCGCCCTCCTCGGCCAGCACCCACTGCCGAAAGCCGCTGCCGAAGTGGTCGGCGACAAGCTTGAGCTGAGCGCCGAAGACGTCGCCGCCCTGCAAATCATCCCGCTGCGCGGCAGCCTCGACGGTGTGCCGACCGACCCGACCATCTACCGCTTCCACGAGATGATCCAGATCTACGGCACCACCCTGAAAGCCCTGGTTCACGAGCAATTCGGTGACGGCATCATCAGCGCGATCAATTTCAAGCTCGACATCAAGAAAGTCGAAGATCCTGAAGGCGGTTCCCGCGCCGTGGTCACCCTCGACGGCAAGTTCCTCCCGCTGCGTCCGTTCTGATCCCTCCGGGCCCGCACCTCGCGTGCGGGCTCATCCAAACCTGATTCGCCAAGTCGTCACCCCACCTGCCTGGAGGCTGCCCCATGCAAAAAATTCTGTTGACCCTGGCCCTGCTCGCCGGCCTTGCCGCCCAGGCCCAGGCTGATGAAGAGGCCGTCGCCTATCACTACGGCATGTCTCTGGATATCGCTGAAGTCGTGAGCATCACCCCGGTCGCCGACGTCTGCGGTGTAGTGCCGGTCGAGATGACTTACCTCGACAGTCACGGCGCAAAACACATTCTTCAATACAGCGAGTTCGGCACCGGCTGCTCGAACTGAGAGGACTGCCCCATGAAAAACCTGATCGAAGGCTTTCTGAAGTTCCAGAACGAAGCGTTCCCGCAACGCACTGAACTGTTCAAACACCTGGCGACTACCCAAACCCCGGGCACCTTGTTCATCACTTGCTCCGACAGCCGTGTAGTGCCCGAGCTGCTGACGCAACAAGAACCCGGCGAGCTGTTCGTGATCCGCAACGCCGGCAATATCGTGCCGTCCTACAGCCCGCATCCGGGCGGGGTTTCGGCGACGGTGGAATACGCGGTAGCCGTGCTCGGCGTCACCGACATAGTGATCTGCGGCCACTCCGATTGCGGCGCCATGACCGCCATCGCCCAGTGCAGGTGTATGGATCACCTGCCGGCCGTCAGCGGTTGGTTGCAACATGCCGAGTCGGCGAAAGTGGTCAACGAATCACGGCCACACGCCAATGACGCGGCCAAGCTGAGTTCGATGGTGCGCGAGAACGTGATCGCCCAACTGGCGAACATCCAGACCCACCCGAGTGTGCGTCTGGCCCAGGAGAAAGGCTTGCTGAACCTGCACGGCTGGGTCTACGACATCGAGACCGGTTCCATCGATGCCCTCACAGCCGACCGTCGCACCTTCGTCTCGCTGGCCGAACAGCCGTCGACGTGCGCAGTGCATGGCCAAACGGTCGATGCCGCCTGAACCGAACGCCCCGCGCCTGTCGGGGCGTTTGCTTTGTATCAGCATGTAGCCAGCACCCCGCCAGACACAGTTCCACGCACCCGAACCGGGAGGCGGACACATCCCCGATACAGCGAACGCCTTGAATAAGCCCGAACGCTGCATCCCCTCCTCCCGACACAAGGAACACTCGATGAACAAGCTGTTTGCAGGACTGGCCCTTACCGCCGCCATGGCCGGCGCCACCTCGGCGATGGCCGCCGAGAAACCCACCGTGGTGCTGGTGCACGGTGCCTTTGCCGATTCCAGCAGTTGGAACGGTGTGGTGAAGATTCTGGAAAAGGACGGTTATCCGGTAATCGCGGCGGCCAACCCGCTGCGTACGCTCAAGGGTGATGCGCAATCGGTTGCCGACGTGCTGGCCGGCATCAAATCGCCGGTGGTGCTGGTCGGCCATTCTTATGGTGGGCCGGTGATCAGTGAAGCCGCGTACGGCAACGCCAACGTCAAGGCACTGGTGTATGTGGCAGCGCTGGCGCCCGAAGCGGGTGAAACCGTGGCCGGGCTGGCCGGAAAATTCCCCGGAAGCACCCTCGGCCCGACTCTGGCGCCGCCCGTTGCGTTGAAGGACGGCGGCAAGGATCTGTACATCCAGCAGGACAAGTTCCACGACCAGTTTGCCGCCGACGTACCGAACGCCGACGCGAAACTGATGGCCGCGACTCAGCGCCCCGTTACCGAGGCGGCGCTCAACGAAGCCGCCAGTGAGCCAGCGTGGAAGACGATTCCGTCATGGTTCGTGTATGGCGACAAGGACAAGAACATCCCGCCGCAAGCCATGGCGTTCATGGCCGAACGGGCGCACGCCAAAAAGACCCTTGTGGTCAAGGGTGCGTCCCACGTGGTGATGGTGTCGAATCCGAAAGCCGTGGCCAGCCTGATCGAATCCGCCGCCACCGCCAAGTGACAAGAAAACGCCGCGCCTGTCATTGCGACAGGCGCGGCGTTTTTGTTTTAGCGTTTTACGCCCAGATCGACCTGGGTCATGCGGCTGCGGACGGTGAACACACCGTCACCCGAGAGAATCGCGCTGCGAGCAAACAGGCGACCGCTTTCCCAATTCGAAAGCCCCAGCTCCGGCTTGTTCAGCGCATATTGGCCATCGACCCAACGGGTGATGCCATTGCCCACGAACGGCGCGTTGACCGCGCTGTAAAAACGCTCCTGAACCGCTGCGTCTTCGCTGATCAACGATACGGTGAACTGCGGGCTGTAGCGGTTGAACAGCGCGATGGCCTGATCCAGATCGTCGACGATCATCAGGCTGGTTTCCGGGGTTTCTTCCCATTCCCACTCACGGCCCAGTTGTGCTTGCGGCAATGGTTCGGCCAAGGCTTCGGTCTGATAACCCTCGGCACGATAAACCTCGACCGTCGCGCTCTGCCAATCGCTCGGCAGGTAACCCTCGCTGCCTTCGACGATGTGCAATTTGCAGCCCTGACCGCGCGCAGTACCGGCCTGTTGCAAGGCGTCGAGGAACAACGGCACCAGTTCAGCGGCGCGATCGCGCTGGATCAGGCAGACGTTCAAGGTGTTGCAAACCTTGCGATCCAGCGAGTTGCGCACCACGGCGGCGAAGCGTTTGGCGTCGGCATCACGATCGGCAATCAGCCACGCGCCACCGGTGCCGTGCAGGCTGACAGCGGTGCCGGCCTGCTGGGCAATGCTGCCCAACTGGCTGACCGCACAGCCCGAACCACGGGCCACGGCCAGCGACAGACGCCGGTCGGCGAACATCGCCCAACCGGCGGCGTGGTTGACGCTCTCCACCAGCGACACCGCCCCCGCCGGCAGACCCGCATCGGCCAGTGCCGGGTTCAGGGCATGGGTGACGATGGCTTGTGCGGTGCCCAATGCATCGCTGCCAATGCGCAGTACGGCTGTGTTGCCGGTGCGCAATACACCAGCGGCGTCGGCGAAGACGTTCGGCCGACCTTCGAACACGAACGCAACGATGCCCAGCGGCGATACCACCTGCTCGACCTTCCAGCCGTCATGTTCGACGCTGCTGATCACCTTGCCACGGGTGGCCGGCGCGTCGCGCCAGGCACGCAGGCCGGCGATCATGTCGCGGCGCATGCGCTCGTCGGCGAGCAAACGGGTAGTCGAACGACCGCGAGCCTTGGCCCGTTCGATGTCGGCGAGGTTGGCGGTTTCGATCAGTGCCCAGGCGTCCGGGCTTTCCAGGCGTTGGGCGAACAGATCGAAGAAGCGGCTGATGGCCTCATCCGACACAGCGGACAACGCAGTAAACGCCGCCGCTGCACGCTCGATCGCCACCGACGCGGCCTGCTGATCCGCCACCGGAATCAGCAACAGCTCGCCGCTCACCTGCTCCACCAACAGGTGGTCGCCGGGTCGGAAACGCTCGGCCAGTTCGGGGCTGACCACGGTGACGCGGTTACCGGCGAAAGGGATAGGCGTGCCAGCGACGAGACGTTCGAGCGCGAGAGACATGGAGCGGATTCACCATATTGAGGGCGGCCGGAAAATGTATAGGTTGGCCTCCCTCAAAGCAACACAGGCTCAGAACACCGACCAGCCGATCCGCGAACTGAGCATTTCCAGCGCCGCCATGCCCGCCAGCGAGTTGCCCGCCGCATTGAGTTCCGGCGACCACACGCACACCGTGAATTGCCCGGGCACCACCGCGACGATGCCACCGCCGACACCGCTTTTGCCCGGCAGGCCAACGCGGTAGGCGAAGTTGCCGGCTTCGTCGTACAGACCGCTGGTGGCCATGATCGAGTTGACTTGCTGGGTCTGGCGGCGAGTCAGGATCTGTTCGCCGCTGTGCTTGCAATAGCCGTCGTTGGCCAGGAAGCAGAACGCCCGGGCCAGGTCGATGCAGCTCATGCGCAACGCGCAGTGGCTGAAGTAGCTGCGCAGCACCGCTTCGACGTCGTTGTGGAAGTTGCCGAAGGATTGCATCAGATAGGCCATCGCCGCGTTGCGTGCGCGGTGCTGGTATTCGGAATCGGCGACCTTGCCATCGACCATCACCTGCGGATTGCCCGACAACCGACGCACGAAATCACGCATCGATAACGCCGGGGCGGCAAAGCGCGACTGGTTGATGTCGCAGATCACCAGTGCTCCGGCATTGATGAACGGATTGCGCGGGCGCCCGCGCTCGAACTCCAGCTGCACCAGCGAGTTGAACGGCTGGCCGGACGGCTCGTGACCCAGGCGTTCCCAGATTGCCTCGCCGGAGTGTTCGATGGCCTGAACCAGGCTGAACACCTTGGAAATACTCTGCACCGAGAACAACGTCTCGGCATCGCCGGCGCAATACATTTCGCCGTCGTTGCCATACACGGCGATGCCCAATTGGTCCGGCGGCACGGTGCCGAGGGCGGGAATGTAATCAGCCACCTTGCCCTGCCCGATCAGGGGCCGGACAGCGTCAAGGATCTCGTTCAACAGCGCTTGCATGCCGGGTCTCGAAGTCTCGCCCCATGGGATTGCGGGGACACCGTGGCTAGACGCTGCGCCCGCCGGCCGAATCACACCGCGTTCGTGTATCGCACTGTATACGGCATGGCTACGGACACACCACGAGCACAAATCCCCCCGCTGGCGACACATCCCCGATACAGCCCGACGCTCAAATGAACCTGTCGATCGGCAGCCCCGATCAAGCCTTTGAACTCACATTTTTATCGGAGATTCACCATGACCAAGCTCTCGAAAACTTCTTTGACGCTCGGCCTGCTGTTGGCTGGCGGCCTGGCCCTGTCCAACGCGGCTTCGGCTTCCGAGGCCTTCAACGTCAAGCAACTGGATCACGGCTACAGCCAGACCCAGGCCCAGGCCGACACCCCGGAAAAAACTTCGGAAGGCAAATGCGGCGAAGGCAAGTGCGGTGCCGGCGAATAACCCTCTTCACGGGGCACGCCGGTGCCCCGTTTTCCCTTGATTGAACGGAGCCATCCCATGACCACTGCTCTCTCGACCGTCGTCAAAGGCCTGCACCTGAATCTTGATCGCGCAGGCCAATGGCTGGCGCCGCTGACCCTGCGCCTGTTTATCGCCTGGGAGTTTTTCGAATCGGGCCTGGAGAAATTCAACGGCCAGAACTGGTTCGAAGACATTCAGGAGCGGTTCCCGTTTCCCTTCGATCGTCTGCCGGCCACGCTGAACTGGGAGCTGTCGATGTGGGCCGAGCTGATCTGCGCCCTGGCGATCCTGATCGGGCTGGGTACGCGGATCTCGGCGATTTCGCTGATCGTGGTGACGGTCGTCGCCACCGCTGCGGTGCACTGGCCGGCAGACTGGTCGTCCTTGAGCGAACTGGCCCAAGGCTACGCGATCACCAACAAAGGCTTCGGCAACTTCAAGCTGCCGGCGATCTACCTGGCCGCACTGGTGCCGCTGGTGTTCGCCGGGGCCGGCAAGTTGAGCGTGGATGCGTGGCTGGCGCGGCGTTTCTGGAAACGCGCCAGCCACTGAAGATCAAGGCGCCCGGTCGAGCCCCGCCAGCAATGCGCTGTCACGGCTGTAGATGTCCGGCGCGTACACCAGCCGGCCCTGCCCGTCGACCTGCGCCGTCCAGTAAGTCATGAGGATCGGCACCGGATTGCTCAGGCGAAACTCATGGGTGGTGCCGGTGGCGAGCAAGGTGTCGGTGCGGGCCCTTTCCGCCGGGCTGAGCAGGAAGTCGCGCAGTTTCATCGGATGCTCGACCCGCACACAACCGGAACTGAACGCCCGTGGCCCCTTGTCGAACAGCGCCTTGCTCGGTGTGTCGTGCAGGTACACCGAGAACGGGTTGGGGAAACGGATGACCATTTGCCCCAGCGGGTTGCGCGGCCCGGCGTCCTGGCGCAAAAGGATATTGCCGGGGTTGTCCCAGTCGATGTCGGCAGCAGCCAGCGGCTGGCCGTTGGCGTCGAGCACTTGCAGGTTCTGACGGCTGAGAAAGGTCTGGTCCTTGCGGATTTCCGGCAGCTTGTCCTCTTTCCAGATGGTCGGCGGCACGGTCCAGGTCGGGTTCAGCGTCAAGCGAGTGACCCGGGATTTGAGCAGCGGTGTCTGGCGTTCGGCGCGACCGACCTGGGTGCGGGTCTGCCACACCGGCAGGCCGCCCTGATACAGGGTCAGTTCGGCAGCGGCAACGTTGACCAGCAGGCCGTCGGGCTCCATGTCCTGGGCCAGCCAGCGGAAACGCTCAAGGTTGACCCGCAGCTGTTCGCGGCGAGTCAGTGGGCTGATGTTCATTTCGGCAATCGTTCCCGGCCCGACCACGCCGTCGGCCTGCAACGAATGGCTGGCCTGGAAGCTTTTCACGGCCTCCACCAAAACACCGTGATAAGCGTTGTCCGGCGTGCCGACCACATGGCTCAAATAACCTTCGCTGTACAGCCGCCTGGCAAGTTCCGGCACGCGTTTGTCTTCCATGTCCGGGCGCAGCAGCGGCCCGTTGCCCACCGATTGCCAGTGCGGCAAGGCCTGCAGGCGTTGCGCGGCATAGAGGTGGCGCAGGTTCTGGTATTGCGCCAGGCGCGGGCGGGCCAGATCGAAGGCGGCGGCAACGTCATGCATGCCCGGCACGGCGATGGCGAGCAGCTCCGCCTGTCGGTCACGGGGCGTATCGTCGGCATGCCAAAGCGGCTCGAAGTGAGACTGCAGAAGGCGACCGTAATGCAGGTCCTGCAAGGCCTGCAGGTAGTTGCGGCTGATGTCGATGTCAGCGCACAGCTCGCCATCCTGCGGGGCCGTGTCGGCGACCGGATAGCGTTTCGGATTGAGGCCATCGTCGGCCAACAGCTGCAATTGCGCGTGCAAGGCCGGCAATTGCCCGGCCGCCGCCCAGACCGGCATCCAGTCCTGCTGCTGGTAGAAGGACTGCAACTGCTCCAGGGCCGGGCCGCTGAGACGGGCGGCAATCGCCGGGCAAGCCTGCGGCAAACCGATCAGCACGGCGTGCAACGGACTTTGCGGCTCCACGGGCACTTGCGCCGGGAGTGCCGGCAATGGCTCTTCGGCGCAAGCGACAAACGGCGCAGCGAGCAAACAAATGCTCAAGTAGCATGCGTACTTTTTGAACAACTGCTTTACTCCAATCCATGGCCGTCTTGATTGACGGTCAACCTTACATCAGGTGCGGTGATACAGTCAGGTCCGATTCGCGGGCCTGCCGGGGACGACTGGACGTCAGGAGCCAAAGTGCCAAACATGTAGCCAGTGAGGATTCACTTTAAATGTTGACGTTTTTGCGCCGACTTCTGCTGACTGCCACTGCCATCGGGCTGGTGACCAGTCAGGTTTTTGCCGCCGGCACCTCGCAGCCGGTTCTCTATAGCAGCCTCGCCCACGCCGCTCCGGAACTCAATCCCCAGGCGCTTAAAGGTGCCCTGAACGCCATGCAATGCGCAATCAACAACGGCGCGAAGCAGTCCCGGCACCTGGCGATCATCGATTATTCGCAACCGTCCACCGAGCGGCGCCTGTGGATCTTCGACCTGACGCAGAAAAAACTGATCCTGCGCGACCTGGTCGCCCACGGCTCAAACTCCGGGGACAACTTCGCCACCCGGTTCTCCAACCGTGAAGGCAGCTTTCAGTCCAGCCTCGGCCTGTTCCGCACCCAGGAAAGTTACGAAGGCACCCACGGTTATTCGCTGCGCATGGACGGTCTGGAGCCGGGCGTCAACGACATGGCCCGCGATCGCGCCATCGTGATCCATGCCGCCGACTACGTGAATCTGTTCTGGAGCAAACGTACGGGCCGACTGGGTCGCAGCCAGGGTTGCCCGGCGGTGCGGCCGCAGGTCGCCAGACGGGTGATCGACAGCCTGAAGGACGGGCAGTACATGTTTTCCTGGTATCCGGACCAGCATTGGCTGAAGTCCTCGCCGTACCTCAACTGCCAGCCACAGCAGATTGCGAGCATTCTCAGCACTCACGGCAGCTGAAAGTCTGCGCTGTAAAAATCATCCCCTGTTCCCACAGGGGATTTTTGTTTTCAGGGTTTCATTACAACTTTGTCATTGAGTTGTCGGTTTGCCGAGCGGATCGCTCGGTAGCCTGAAGTTGTTCCGGCACACCTGCCGATCCACTTCACCGACCCGAGTGACTCATCATGAAAACCCTGATTCTGGCCTTCACCGCCCTCCTCGCCGCCGGCTCCGTGTTCGCCGCCGAAATGCCCGAGCGCACGGTCATTCACGACACCAACGGCTTTTACGTGCATCTGGATGTCGACAAAGTCCTTTCCAGCACCGATATTTCCCAGGCCTGCGGCATCATCCCCGCTCGGCTCAATTACCTCGACCACCAGGGCCGCGAACATGTGCTGGACTATCAAGTGCAAGGCAGCGGCTGCACGAATGATCATTGAGGCACGTTCATGAACATCCTTGTCGTCGAAGATGAACCCAAGGCCGGCAACTACTTGCTCAACGGCTTGCAGGAACTGGGCTACAGCGTGAGCCTGGCCCGGGACGGCGCCGACGGTCTGCACCTGGCGCTGGAATTCGATTTCGACGTGATCGTGCTGGACGTGATGATGCCGAAAATGGATGGCTGGGAAGTCCTGCGCCGGCTGCGCAAGGAAGCCCACACGCCGGTGCTGTTCCTCACCGCCCGGGACGACATCGCCGACCGGGTCAAGGGCCTGGAGCTGGGCGCCGACGATTACCTGATCAAACCGTTTTCCTTCGCCGAACTGGTGGCGCGCCTGCGCACCCTGACCCGGCGCGGGCCGATTCACGAAGAAGAGCAATTGCAGGTGGCCGATCTGCAGATCGATGTGCTCAAGCGCCGGGTCACCCGCGCCGGCAGCCGGATCACCCTGACCAACAAGGAGTTCGCCCTGCTGCAACTGTTCGCCACCCACGAAGGGCAAGTGCTGTCGCGCTCGCTGATCGCCTCGCGGGTGTGGGACATGAATTTCGACAGCGACACCAATGTGGTCGATGTCGCCGTGCGCCGCCTGCGGGCGAAGATCGATGATCCGTTCCCGCTCAAGCTGATCCACAGCGTGCGCGGCATCGGCTACCGCTTCGATACCCAGCCATGAAAATCGCCGGCACGTATTCCCTGACGCTGCGCCTGGCGCTGGTGTTCGCGGTGCTCGCCTTCGCGTCCCTGGCGGGCCTGGGCGCGGCGCTTTACAACCAGCTGGAAGAACAACTGACCCGCCGCGACGACATCCAGTTGGTCAGCCGCATCGATCAGTTGCGCACCATCCTCAACGACAGCAATACCCTTGAACTGATCCAGAACAAACCGGCGCTGTTCCAGAACATGCTGGGCAACCGCGAAGCGCTGTTGACCATCGGCGCGCCGGGGCAACCGCCCTTGTTCGTGGTCAATCCCAGCAACCTGACATTGCCGACCGTGCCCGCCGTGCCGATCAACCATGTGATGGCCCTCAACGATGTGCAACACCTGCCGAGCATCAACGGCGTGCCGTTCTCGGCGGTGGCGGCCAATATCGACTCCGGCGATCAGGGCAATCTGCAAGTGCTGATCGGCAAGGTGATGAGCGAGCGCACGGCGATGCTCGCCAGCTATCGACTCAGCGTGTATGGCCTGGCGTCACTGGCGGCGATTGTCCTGGCGCTGGTTGGCTGTCTGCTGGTGTATCGCGGCCTGCTGCCGCTGCGGCGGATTGCCCGGCATGCCCACGGGATCGGCATCGCCAACCTCGGTGAACGCCTCGACCGCCACGGCACGCCCCGGGAATTGCAGCCGATGATCGAAGCCTTCAATGCGATGCTGGACCGGCTCGACCGAGGTGTTGCGCAACTGAGCCAAGTCTCCACTGACATGGCCCACGAGCTGCGCACGCCGATCAACAACCTGCTCGGCGAAACCCAGGTCGCCCTGCAACAACACCGCAGTGTCGACGCCTATCAACAGTTGCTCGCCTCCAACGTCGAAGAGCTCGAACGGCTGGCGCGGATGCTCGACAACATGCTGTTTCTCGCCCGCACTGACCCGACCAGCGCGCTGAACCAGCGGCAGGAGCTGGACGCCTGCGATGAGATGCAACGCATTGCCGATTACTTCGAAGGGCTGGCGGCGGACGTCGGCGTCACCATCGAGGCCAGTGGCAGCGGCGTGATCTGGGCCGAGCCGATGCTGCTGCGCCGGGCGCTGGCCAATCTGTGCGCCAACGCGATCAAGTACGGCGCGGCGGATTCGACGTTGCAGGTCGAAGCCATCGCCAAAGCGGATGGCAGCTACCTGCGAGTGCGCAATCACGGGGCGACGATTCCCCCCGAGCATCTGTCGCGACTGTTCGAGCGGTTCTACCGCGTCGATCCGTCTCGCGAACGCTCGGCCCAATCCAACGGTCTGGGCCTGTCGATTGTCGCGACCATCATGCAGTTGCATCAGGGCCGCTACAGCGTCACCAGCGTTGACGGCGTCACCTGCTTTGAGCTGTTCTTTCCGGCGCGGCAGACGCAAGACGGACGTGTGTGAAGGCGCCGAGCGCAAGGGCCGCGAACATCAACGCCGTGGCAACGCCGAAGGTCATGTGCAAGCCGCCCGCGATGACCGCGGCCGGCGCCTGAGTCGGATCGTCCGTGGCCAGGGCAAACACCGCGCCCATCGCCGCCGCCCCGGTGATCAAGCCCAGATTGCGCGACAACCCGAGCATGGCCGAGACCACGCCGCGCTGATCCTGCGCGACGCCGGACATCAACCCGGTGTTGTTGGCGGCCTGGAACAGCGCATAATTCAAGGCCACCACCGTGATCGGCAGCACATACGCAAGCACTCCGAGACTCATCGGCAACAGCGCCAACAAACCGCAACCGCAAGCCAGGCCGAGCAAAGCGCCGGGCACCACCCGCCGCGCGCCGAAACGATCCACCAGACGCCCGGCCGGTACACCGCTGAACGCCGCCAGCAACGGCCCGACCGACAACACCAGGCCGACCTGAGTACTGCTGAGGCCCAAGCCTCGGCTCAGATAAAACGGCCCGACCACCAGCGTGGTCATCATCACCGTCGTCACCAGCAAGGTCAGCGCAAGACTGCTGCTGATTCGCGTATCGGTGAACAATGACAGGTGAATCAGCGGTGCCTTGCTCCGTTTTTCGACCAGGACGAACAAACCAACACCCAACAGGCTGAGCAACAGCAATGCCGGGGTGAATCCTTCAACCGTCATCGCCAACGCATAAGCCGCCAATGTCAGCATCAGCACGGCGGTACCGGGATAATCGAACGCCATACCCGTGCGAGCGCTTCGATCCTTCGGCAGATATCGATACACCAGCCAGCCATTGAGCAATCCCAACGGCACGTTGATTACAAAGATCGACTGCCAGCCGACATGCGCCATCAACAGCCCACCGAGCGAAGGCCCGAGGGTGGTGCCGGTCGCCGACATCGTGGCCAGCAAGCCCATCGCACTGCCGGCCCGGGATTTGGGCACCGCATCGGCCACCAGCGCCACCGTCAGCGCGAACATGATCGCCGCGCCCAGGCCTTGCACCGCCCGCGCGCCGATCAGCCAGGCGAGGCTCGGCGCCAGTGCGCAAGCCAGGGAAGCGGCGCTGAAAATACCGATGCCGATCAACAGCAAGCGCCGCCGCCCGAAGCCGTCACCCAGCCGCCCGACGCTGACAATCAACGTGGTGACCGCCAGGAGATAGGCCAGCACGATCCACTGCACTTGTTGAAACGTCGCATCGAATGCCGCCGCCAGCGTGGGCAATCCGGCGTTGGCGATGCTGGTGTCCATCGACGGCATCAACATCGACAGCGCCAGACTGGTCAGCGCCCAGCGGGCGGAAGGACTCAGGGATTCTCGGTGCATGGGAGGCTCATTGCGGCAGAGGTCATGGGACATAGCCTGAGCCTCGACAATACAAGGCGCAAGACGCATGCTTTGCACTTGATACCTGCATGGAACGCCATGTCATGAATGCACCGGATCTGAACCTGTTGATTACCCTCGACGTGTTGCTGAGCGAAGGCAGCGTCGCCCGCGCCGCCGAGCGCCTGCGTTTGAGCCCGTCAGCCATGAGCCGCGCGCTGGCCCGGCTGCGCGAAACCACCGGGGATCCGCTGCTGGTGCGCGCCGGTCGTGGGCTGGTGCCAACCCCGCGTGCGCTGGAGCTGCGCGACCGGGTCAGTTATCTGGTGCAGGAAGCCGAAGCGGTTTTGCGCCCGGCAGAAGTGCTCGATCCCGGTCAGTTGCGGCGCACCTTCACCCTGCGCAACACCGACGGGTTTGTCGAAACCTTTGCCGCCGCCCTGCTCGCCCGCATCGCCGAAGAGGCGCCCGGCGTGCGCCTGCGCTTTGTGCAGAAGGCCGACAAGGACAGCACATTGCTGCGCGCAGGCCGGGTGGATCTGGAAACCGGCGTGGTCGACGACAGCACCGACCCGACGCTGCACAGCCGCATCCTGTTCCGCGATCAGTGGATTGGTGTGGTGCGTGAGGGACATCCGCTGAGCAGCGGCAAGGTCAGCGCCAAACGCTTCGCCTCGGGCCAGCATATTCTGGTGTCACGCCGTGGTCGCAGCAGCGGACCGGTAGACGAGGCGCTGCTTGCTTTCGGCCTGACGCGGGACATCGTCACCTCGTTCGGCGGGTTTTCGGCAGCGCTGACACTGGTCCGAGAGTCCGACCTGATCGCCACCGTCCCGGAACGCCACACCAGCAAACTGCGAACGGGACTGTTCAGTTTCGCCCTGCCATTGCGCATGCCGGACATCAGCGTGTCCATGCTCTGGCATCCACGCATGGACGCCGACCCGGCGCATCGCTGGTTGCGCAACTGCGTGAGGGAAGTCTGCGCTTAGCGCGCCTCTCCATCCTTGGGTTTGTAAAACAGGAATTTCCCGGTCTCGGCGGTCTTGGTGTACTCCTTGGCCCAACTCGGGTCGACGTTGTGATCGTGGAAGTACAAAGCGCCGCGGGTGCGATCGATGAGCTGACGGTTCAGGGCCTTGCCCGCGATCTCCTTGGCCAGCGCATATTCGGCGTCTTCCTTGACCTGATCGGACTTGCCGTCGCACCACCAGGAAAACTGGCAACTCTTGGTTTCCGAACCCTGTTTGACCACCTCGCACACGGTACCGGGGAATCCGTCGTGGCCGAGGCGGTTCATCACCACGCTGGCCACGGCTTCCATCTCTGCCGTGTCCTTGCCCTTGGCCTCCCAATAGATGCTGCGCGCCAGACAGGTGATCGGGTCGTCGAGCGGCGCGGTGCCGGCCGGGTCGACGGCTTGCACCTCTTTGGGGGTGATGGCTTCGGACTTCGGCGCCGGGGGCGCGTTGGGCTTGTCGGCCGCTTTCTCTTCCAGTACCTCGGCTTTTGCCTCGGCCTTTTCCTTGATCGGCGCCTGATCGGTGGCCAGCACCGCACCGCTCAGCAGGGTCAATAAAAAACAACAGATCAGCCCGTGCAATTTCATGATCGTTTCTTCCGGCAGCGCCCGATGCGGGCAAAGTGTTGCGTGGCTGAGACGCCCGGTTTCCGGGGACTTCGCAGAGTGTAGACGGCAGAATCCGGCGCAACGTTCCGCGCTGAAAACCACTCGATGAAGAAAAAAGACATTGCACGACCCCGGGGCGTTTCGCGCATCATGGGCACACTCAGCCCAAGGGAGATTTCCATGCGCTTCATGCCATCCGTTCTGCGATTCGCCGCGTTGTCCGTGGGCCTGGCGCTGGCCGCTTCGGCCATGGCCAGCGATGAGTCGCAATTGATCGAGTCGATCAACAGCTACCGCAGCCAGCCCCAGCGTTGCGGTGCGCAGGCGTCCAGTGAATTGCCGCCGCTGTCGGCCGACCCGCGCCTGCGTCTGCCCGCCAGTGGCATGGTCGATCTGCAACAGGCCATGGCCAGCGCCAGCTACCCGATGGTCAACGTGCAGGCGATCACCCTCAATGGCCCTCGGGATCCGGTTTCAGCGATGAAGGCGATTCAGGAGAGCTTCTGTCAGGTGGTGCTGGATCCGCAGTTTGTCGATATCGGCGTCAGCCGCGCCGACCGAGACTGGCGCATCACGTTGGCGCGGCCGCTGCTGTCCGCCCGCCTGGGTGACGGACAAGCCGAGGGCCAGAAACTGCTGACGCAACTCAACGCCGCCCGCAGCCAGCCACGCCAGTGCGGCGGCCAGACCTTCTCCGCGGCTGCGCCATTGGCGTGGAATGCGGTGCTCGGCGGTGTCGCTCAGGATCACAGCCGCGAGATGGCCAACAACAACTATTTCGACCACAAGGATCGCAACGGCGGCACCCCCGGTGATCGCGCCGAACTGGCCGGTTACAGCGGCCAGCTGGTTGGCGAGAACATCGCCGCCGGGCAGGACACCGTGCAGAAGGTCGTCGATGGCTGGCTCGCGAGTCCCGGCCACTGCGCCAACCTGATGAACCCGCAGTATCGCGAACTGGGTGCAGCTTACGCAGTCGACCCGAAGAGCAGCGCCGGGATCTACTGGACGGCGATGTTTGGCGGGGAATAAACCTCAAGGTTCCTTCCCCCCAAGAGGAAAACCCAAAATGCAGGCAATAAAAAACCGGAGCCAGGCTCCGGTTTTTTTATGGTCAGTGGGTTCTCATTCCCGCCGCATACATCGCCAGTTTCAGCAGACTCGTCACCACCGCCAGTGACACCACGCTGCCGGACCAGATCAGCAGCAGCCAGCCCAGGCGTTTGTACCAGCGGCTTTTCATTTCACGCATTTCAATGGTAGCCATCGCCAATCCTCACTTTGCCGCGGAACACGTAGTAGTTCCAGAAGGTGTACATCAGGATCACCGGCAGGATGAACAGCGCGCCGATCAGGGCGAACAGCTGGCTGGTGGCCGGTGAAGCCGCCGCCCACAGGCTGACCGAGGGCGGGATGATGTTCGGCCAGATGCTCAGCGCCAGCCCGATGTAACCGAGGAACATCAGCACCAGGGTGAACACGAACGGCCAGTGGGTGTGCCGCTGACGCAACGAACGCAACAGCCCGAAAAGCGACAGCACCGCCAACACCACCAGCCCGGCGAACACGGTCAGGTGCGCATGGTTGAACCAGCGTGTGGCCAGTTCCGGGTGCAGTTGCAACGTCCACGCGCCGATCACCACCACCATCGCCAGCAACAGCCACGCCAGCGGACGGCTGTAGTGACGCATCCGCGATTCGAGCATGCCTTCGGTCTTGACCAGCAGCCAGGTGCTGCCGAGCAACGCGTAAGCAATCACCAGACCGACGCCGCAGACCAGCGGGAACGGCGCCAGCCAGTCGAGACCGCCACCGGCGAACTGCCGATCCACCACCGGAATCCCGGCCACATACGCGCCGATCACCACGCCCTGGGAGAACGTCGCCAGCAACGAACCGCCAATGAACGCCCAGTCCCACAGATGACGTTTTTCGGCCGGTGCCTTGAAGCGAAACTCGAACGCCACTCCGCGGAAAATCAACCCCGCCAGCATGAAGATCAGCGGCAGATACAGCGCCTCCAGAATCACTCCGTACGCCAGCGGAAATGCGCCGTACAACGCCGCACCGCCAAGCACCAGCCAGGTTTCGTTGCCGTCCCAGACCGGCGCGACGGTGTTCATCATCACGTCACGTTCCTGCTCGTCGCCGATCAGCGGGAACAGGATCCCGAGGCCCAGATCGAAGCCGTCCATGATCACGTACATCATCACGCCGAAGGCAATGATCACGCCCCAGATCAACGAGAGATCGATACCTTGAATACCCATGACTCAACGCTCCTTTTTCAGTGGATCCGGGTCGCGGATTCGAGGTTGTCGGTGACCGCCGAAAGTGGCCGGCGCGGGGTCTGCACCTGAGTGCCTTCGGGCGGATGTTCGTGGTGCGGCTGCGGGCCCTTGCTCACCAGTTTCATCATGTAGCCGATGCCCACGGTGAACACCGAGCAGTAGATGACGACGAACAGCGCCAGCGAGGTGCTCATCTGCGCCACCGAGTGGTGGGACGCGGCGTCATGGGTACGCATCAGTCCATACACCACCCACGGCTGACGCCCGACCTCAGTGGTGATCCAGCCGGCCAGCAACGCGATCAGACCACTCGGCCCCATCAACAGGACCAGCCGCTGGAAGCCGCGATGTCGGTAGACCTTGCCGTGGCGCCGCAACGCCAGCCCCAGCACGCCGACCAGAATCATCAACATGCCCAACCCGGCCATCACGCGAAAGCTCCAGAAGATCACGGTCGAGTTCGGCCGGTCTTCTTTCGGGAAACTCTTGAGCGCCGGGATCTGCTTGTCGAGGCTGTGGGTGAGGATCAGGCTGCCGAGGTACGGAATCTCGATGGCGTATTTGGTTTTCTCCGCCTGCATGTCCGGAATGCCGAACAGCACCAGCGGGGTCGGTCCGTTGTCGGCGTTTTCCCAGTGGCCTTCGATGGCGGCGATTTTCGCCGGTTGGTGCTCCAGGGTGTTCAAGCCATGGGCGTCACCGACCACCGCCTGAATCGGTGCAACGATCAGCGCCATCCACAGCGCCATGGAAAACATCTTGCGCACCGGTTTGGTGTCATTGCCGCGCAGCAAATGCCAGGCCGCCGAAGCGCCGACGAAGAACGCCGTGGCGACGAACGCGGCAATCGCCATGTGCGCCAGGCGGAACGGGAACGACGGGTTGAACACGATCGCCAGCCAGTCGACCGGCATCACCCGGCCGTCGACGATTTCGAAGCCTTGCGGGGTCTGCATCCAGCTGTTGGAGGCGAGAATCCAGAAGGTCGAAATCAGCGTGCCGATGGCGACCATTACCGTGGCAAAGAAGTGCAAGCCACGGCCCACACGGTTCCAGCCGAACAGCATCACCCCGAGGAACCCGGCCTCGAGGAAGAACGCGGTCAGCACTTCATAGGTCAGCAACGGCCCGGTGACGCTGCCGGCAAAATCAGAGAATCCGCTCCAATTGGTGCCGAACTGGTACGCCATGACCAGCCCCGAAACCACGCCCATGCCGAAGTTGACGGCGAAGATCTTCGACCAGAAATGGTAGAGATCGCGGTAAGTGTCGTTGCGGGTTTTCAGCCACAGGCCTTCGAGCACCGCCAGGAAACTCGCAAGACCAATGGTGATCGCCGGGAAAATGATGTGGAACGAAACCGTGAACGCGAATTGAATTCGCGCCAGGTCCAGTGCCTCCAGGTTGAACATGATGATGTCCTCATCCAGGCTGAAAAGCGGCGGCACACGGCCGGGCCACCGCCAGGCGCGAACGCCTGCAGCCAGTCAAATTGCAAAAGGGTTGGATCGCGTGAGTCGGTTACGCCACCGACGACGGAATCAGGTTGCTCGTCTCGGCCGCTTCGAGCCGGATCGCCACGAATTTGGAGGTTGGCGTGTAGGTGCGGTCGCCGTAGCTTTCCAGCGGCACCAGCGGATTGGTTTCCGGGTAGTACGCGGCAGCCTGCCCGGCCGGAATGTCGTAGGCGATCAGCGTGAAACCGCTGACCCGACGCTCGCGCTCGTCGCCCCACAGCGCCACCAGATCGACCTTTTGCCCCGGTTCAAAACCGAGCCGGCGGATGTCCTGCTCGTTGGCGAACACCACGTCGCGCATGCCATAGACCCCGCGATAACGGTCGTCGAGGCCGTACAGCGTGGTGTTGTACTGATCGTGGGAACGCATGGTTTGCAGGATCAGGTGCGGCTTGACCGGCAGGTTGCGCACGCCTTCGCTGATCAAATGTTCCGGCAGCACGCACGGGGTGAACTGGGCCTTGCCGGATTCGGTGTTCCAGACCCGGTCGGAAGCGTTGTTGCCGAGGTGGAAACCGCCGGGGATCAGCAGCTTCTCGTTGAAGTTCTCGAAACCCGGAATCACGTCGGCGATCAGGTTGCGGATGCGCCCGTAGTCGCCCACCGCCCATTCCCAATCGATCGGGTGTTTGCCCAATGTGGCGGCAGCGATCCCGGCAATAATCGCCGGCTCGGATTTCAGGTGCGCCGACTTCGGCTTCAGTTGGCCGAACGACAAATGCACCATGCTGAAGGTGTCTTCCACGGTCACGCCTTGCGGGCCTTCGGCCTGCACGTCGATGTCGGTACGGCCCAGGCACGGCAGGATCAACGCATCACGCCCGGTCACCAGATGGCTGCGGTTGAGCTTGGTCGAGATGTGCACGGTGAGATCAAGTTTGCGCATCGCTGCATGGGTGCGCGGGGTGTCCGGCGTGGCTTGGGCAAAGTTGCCGCCCAGACCGATAAACACCTTGGCTTCGCCACGTTCCATGGCACCAATCGCCATGACCGTGTTGTGGCCGTGCATCCGCGGCACCTTGAAGTTGAAGCGTTTTTCCAGGGCGTCCATCAGTTCGGTCGGGGCCAGTTCGTTGATGCCCATGGTGCGGTCGCCCTGCACGTTACTGTGGCCGCGCACCGGCGACAGCCCGGCGCCCGGACGGCCGACGTTGCCGCGCAGCAGTTGCAGGTTGATGACTTCCTGCAGGGTCGGCACCGAGTGCACGTGTTGGGTCAGGCCCATGGCCCAGCACATGATCACGCTCTTGGCCCGGGCATACATGCGCGCGGCCAGTTCGATGTCATGCAGCGGCACGCCGGACTGCTCGACGATGTGCTCCCAGCTCGTGGCATCGACTTCGGCCAGATAGCTGTCGAGACCCGACGTGTGCTCGGCAATGAACGCGTGATCGAACACCGGTTCGCCGCCGGTGGCCTGGGCTTCGCGCTCCCACTCCAGCAGAAATTTGGCCATGCCGCGAATCATCGCCATGTCGCCGCCCAAGGCTGGACGGAAGTACGCGGTGTTGGTCGCTTCCCAGCCGTTGCTGAGCATTTCGATCGGGTTCTGCGGGTTCTGGAATCGCTCCAGCCCACGCTCTTTCAGCGGGTTGATGCACACCACCTGAGCGCCGCGCTTCACCGCTTCACGCAGCGGTTCGAGCATGCGCGGGTGGTTGGTGCCGGGGTTCTGGCCGATGACGAAAATCGCATCGGCGTGGTGCAGGTCTTCATAGACCACCGTGCCTTTGCCCACGCCCAGGCTCTCGCCCATGCTCACCGCACTGGCTTCGTGGCACATGTTCGAGCAGTCCGGGAAATTGTTGGTGCCGTAGGCACGAACGAACAACTGATAGAGAAACGCCGCTTCGTTGCTGGCGCGACCCGAGGTGTAGAACTCGGCCTCGTGGGGCGATTTCAGGCCTTTGAGGTGTTTGGCGATCAGCGCGAAAGCGTCGTCCCAGGTGGTTTCGACATAGCGGTCGACCCGCGCGTCGTAGCGCATCGGATGGGTGATCCGGCCCTGATATTCGAGCCAGTAATCGCTTTGCTCGGCCAGGGTCGACACCGTGTACTTGTTGAAGAATGCCGGGTCGACCAGGCGGCCGGTGGCTTCCCAGTTCACCGCTTTGGCGCCGTTCTCGCAGAACTTGAGCATGCTCGCGCCGGGTGCTTCACCCCAGGCGCAACCGGGGCAGTCGAAGCCGCCGTTCTGGTTGGTCTTGAGCATGGCGCGGATGTTCTTCAGGGCGTTTTCACTGCCCAGCCAGTTCCTGGTGAGGCTGATCACAGCGCCCCAACCCGCAGCGGCGCCCTTGTAGGGTTTGTAACGGTCGACTTGTGACATGGGACTTCTCCATGACGATGCACACAGGCAAAAACCTGATCGGGATTAAACAGCGACGAATGACTTTCAAGTTCAAAAGCGGTCGTTTCGTTTGACGGGGCCAAGGATAGGAACCGCTGCAAAAACTTGTCTAATCGCTATTAATGACTGCGTTATCGAAAGCATCTATCACGGACTTAAACCCTTTAAATTCGGGCACTTGCAAAATCAGGAAGCGATAAATCCGGAATAATTATTTCATCATCGACAGCATCAATCGGCCGGTAATCAAGAGTGATTGGACGCTGTTCGAAGTTGCTCATAACCTGCGCCGACCCAATCCCTTCAACAGCGGATTTCACCCAAGCGAGGCTGTCATGTCAGAGCGCGTCTTGATCGATGGTTACAACCGCCGCGTCGACTACCTGCGCATGTCGGTCACCGACCGCTGCGACTTCCGCTGCGTCTATTGCATGGCTGAAGACATGCAGTTTCTGCCCCGGCAACGAGTACTGACGCTGGAGGAGATCTATCAAATGGCGCAGAGTTTTGTGGCGCTGGGTACCCGCAAGATCCGCCTGACCGGTGGTGAACCGCTGATTCGTCCCGGGGTCGTCGGGTTGTGCAAGCAGATCGCCGCCCTGCCCGGCCTGCGCGAACTGTGCCTGACCACCAACGGCTCGCAGCTCGGCAAACTTGCGGGCCCGTTGTTCGACGCCGGGCTCAAGCGCCTCAACGTCAGCCTCGACAGCCTTGACCCTGTGCTTTTCAAACAAATGACTCGCACCGGTGACCTGGCCCGGGTGATCGACGGCATCGACGCCGCACGCGCCGCCGGATTTACCCGCACTAAACTCAACTGCGTGGTGATGCAGGGCCGCAACGATCACGAGATCAACGATCTGGTGCAGTTCGCCATCGAGCGGGATCTGGATATTTCTTTCATCGAGGAAATGCCGCTGGGGATCATCAGCGAACACAGCCGCGCCGAGTCGTTCTTCTCCAGTGCCCAGGTGCGTGAGCGGATTGCCGAGCGCTACACCCTGATCGACTCCGCCGAGTCGACCCAGGGCCCGTCGCGCTACTGGCGGCTGGCCGAAGCGCCGCACATCCGGCTGGGGTTCATTTCGCCCCACAGCCACAACTTCTGCGGCACCTGCAACCGGGTGCGGCTGACCGTCGAGGGGCGTTTGCTACTGTGTCTGGGGAACGAACACTCGGTGGACTTGAAGGCGGTACTGCGGGCCCATCCGGGTCAACCGGAACGGCTGGAGAAAGCGATCATCGAAGCGATGAAACTCAAGCCTTACCGGCACAATTTTGAAGTGAACGACGACGTGCAAGTGGTGCGTTTCATGAACATGACCGGCGGCTGAGCCGCCACGTTTTCAAGGCAAAAAAAGCATGATCATCCGGCCCAAGATCAATCAGTTCGCCGTCCTGTTTACCCTCAAGGGTTCAATTGCCAAGCGCATCGCCCTGCGCACCCTGATGGTGACGTTGCTGGCGTCGGCCATCGTGCTGGTGGAAATGCTCCACCCGAGCAACTTCACCAAGGTCAACGCCACGCCGTTCACCTTGCTTGGTCTGTCGCTGTCGATCTTCATGAATTTTCGCAACAACGCCTGCTACGACCGCTGGTACGAAGCACGCAAGGCCTGGGGTGAAGTGATCGTGCATGTGCGCTCGGTGATTCGCGAGACCCATGTGATCCGCGAATCGGCCCAGCGTCGGTTATTGCTGCTTAACCTTTGTGGGTTCGCTCATGCGTTGAATGCGCGGTTGCGCCGGGAAAACGAAGCGGCTGCCAGCGCCGAATGGATCACCCCGCAACACGATGCGCAGGTGCCGGACTACAGCGGGCGGATCCTGCAAACCGTCGGTCAGCAATGTTCCGATCTGCATGAAGCGGGCGATCTCAGCGAATGGCGCTACATGCTGCTGGCCAATCACCTGACCAGCCTGACCCAGGCGCAGGCGGTGTGTGAGCGGATCAAGAACACGCCGCTGCCCTTCCCTTACACCTTGCTGCTGCACCGCACGATTTACCTGTTCTGCATCCTGCTGCCGTTCGCCATGGCCGAACCGCTGGGCTGGCTGACGCCGCTGTTCACGGCGATTGTCAGCTACACCTTCTTCGGGCTGGATGCGATTGCCGATGAGCTGGAAGACCCGTTCGGCCGGGATGAAAACGACCTGCCGACCGATGCGCTGGTGCGGGGTATCGAGCGGGATATTCTCTCGGAGCTGGGGACTGAGCCGTTGCCGCCGGCGCTGAAACCGGTGGACTACGTCCTCAGTTAATCGACTGCCTCCCCCTTCGGGGAGGGAAAGTCATCAATCCAGATGCGCCCAGGTCATGCGAAACGATGCGCCGCCCCACGGGGAATCACCGACCTCGACCTGACCGCCATGGGATTGCGACACCCGTCGCACCAGCGCCAGGCCCAGGCCGAAGCCGCCCGTGCGGCGGTCGCGACTGGCGTCCAGGCGCGAGAACGGTTCGAAGATTTTCTCCCGCCCTGCCAGCGGCACACCCGGCCCGTCGTCATTGACCTGCACTTCGTATTGATCGCCGATGCGCACCAGCGACACTTCGACCCGCTGCTCGGCATAACGAATGGCGTTGCGCAGCAGATTGATCACCGCCCGCGCCATGAACCGCGGCTCGATCCGCACTTCATCGACCCGGCAATCAACGATCAATAGCTGCACCCCGGCCGCCTCGGCTTCCAGTGCCACGCTGCCGACCACGCTGTCGAGCCAGTTGGCAGCTTGAATATTCTCGCGGGTGATCACGGTCGCGCCGCGTTCGAGGCTGGCGTAGGTCAGCAGCTCGGACACCATTTCTTCCAGTTCGCCAAGGTCGGCGTACATGTCGGCGATCAGTTCGCGGTTCTGGCTGGCGTCCGGTTGCTGCTTGAGTTGGTCGAGTTCGAACGACAACCGGGCAATCGGCGTGCGCAGTTCGTGGGACACGGCGTTGGTCAGTTCGCGCTGATTGGCGATCAGGCCTTCGATGCGCGCCGCCATCAGGTTGAAGTGTTCGGCCAGATCGCGAATGTTCGAACGCTTGGAGAGCTGGATGCGCGACGAGAGGTCGTTGTCGCCGAAGCGCTCTGCCGCCAGTCGCAGTTTTTCCAGATCACGCCAGTGCGGGCGCACCCAGAAATACAGGACGATACCGAGCAGCACGGCCAGCATCATGTAAGCCGCCGAGATATAGAACGGCATCAGGCTCGGCTCGGGCGGCAGCTTGATACTGAGCAGTTGCGAGCCGCCGTCGATGTTACTGATGAACTGGGTGTAGTCGTGACGGATCACCAACAGGCCTTGGGCCAGTTCGGCTTTTTCCTCATCGCTGAGGTTCAGTTGATCGGCCTCCACCAGACTCAGCGTCAACCCGTAGTGCGGCCGCAACGCCTCCAACTGCGCCTCGCGCGCCGCGCCCTGCTGATCGCGCATGTGCTCGATCAACGACCAGGCCTGACCGCGCACCGCCTCACGGTTGTAGGCTTGCATCTGGTTGTCGAGCAACGCGTTGAAAGTGTGCTCGACAGTTTGCAGCGCCGCCACCAGCCCGACGGTCATCACCAGAAACAGCCCGAGGAATAACCGCAGCATCTACAGCTCCCACGCAAACGGATTGAACAGATAGCCCTTGCCCCACACGGTCTTGATGCACACCGGTTCGCGGGGATTGTCCTTGAGTTTGTTGCGCAGCTTGCTGATGTACACATCGACGCTGCGATTGAGGCCATCGAAAGCGATGCCGCGCATGCGATTGAGAATGTCATCGCGCGACAGGATGGTGCCGGCGGCACTGGCGAGCAGCCACAGCAGTTCAAATTCCATGGTGGTCAGCTCGATCAACTCGCCCGCCAGACGCACTTCGCGACAACTGCGGTCGATGATCAGGTTGCCGAATTCCAGCGAGCTGACCACGCCGCTGTCCGGCACCTGCCGGCGTTGCAGGGCCCGCAGGCGTGCGAGCAGGACGGGCGGCTTGATCGGTTTGATCACGTAGTCGTCGGCGCCGGACTCCAGACCCAGAATGTGGTCGAGGTCATCTTCCTTGGCCGTCAGGATGACAATCGGCGTGTCAGACACGCTGCGGATTTCCCGGCACACATGCAGGCCGCTCTGCCCCGGCAGCATCAGGTCGAGCACCACGACTTTGGGCTTGAATTCAAGAAACGCGGCCACGGCCAGATCGCCGCGATGCACCGTGCGCACCTCATAGCCGTGTTGTTCAAGAAAGTGGGCGATCAGCGCAGCCAGGCGCTCATCGTCTTCCACCAGCAGGACTCTGCCAAAACCCAGGTTATCCATAACAATCGTCGCCAACCCTCAGTGAAGTGGGCGCCATTATGGCGGCATTCGTGGACAAGACGTTTAGCGGGGGCAGCAAAAACCGGCCTCTGGGGCCGGTTTTCGTTGATGTTTCATACTCTTAAGAGTTTTTAACAATTCATGCCGCGACGGGTACGCCACTGTGGAAACGGAATTCCTCGTCCGGCGACTCGATCAGGTCCTGCTCGGCGGCGCGGACTCTCTCGATCACCTGGGCGATGTCCTTGGCGTCGCCGTACTGGTAGGCCAGTTTCAGGTAACCCTGGAAATGCCGGGCCTCGCTTTTCAGCAGGCCGAAATAGAACTTGCCGAGTTCTTCGTCAAGATGCGGCACCAGCGCTTCGAAACGTTCGCAACTGCGCGCTTCGATGAAGGCGCCGACCACCAGGGTGTCGACCAGTTTCACCGGTTCGTGGCTGCGCACCACTTTGCGCAGGCTTGAGGCATAACGGCCGGCGTGGAGCTGGCGCAGTTCGATCTTGCGCCGTTTCATGATGCGCATGACCTGCTCGTGGTGCACCAGCTCTTCCCGGGCCAGGCGCGACATCATGTTGATCAGATCGACATGGGAGTGGTACTTGGCGATCAGGCTCAACGCGGTGCTGGCGGCCTTGAACTCGCAGTTCTTGTGGTCGATCAGCAGGGTTTCCTGATCGGCCAGCGCGGCCTGGACCCAGGCGTCAGGCGTGCGGCAGCCAAGGAATTCGTGGATTTCGGGAAGGATCATGGGGCTCACGGTCAAAAGGTGTTCGAGCGAAGGGCGCCGATTATACCGGCCTGCCCGCAGACCACCAGCGCCAGCCCTTGATATGCATCAACTCGCAGGCGCATCGGCAGCAACTATAGTTGTGCAACGCCGTGCCTTTTCATTGCTGGAGACTCACTCATGCAAGCCATTCGCAGCATTCTGGTGGTCATCGAACCCGAACACGCGGAAAGCCTGGCGCTCAAGCGCGCCAAGCTGATCGCCGGGGTGACCCAGGCCCATCTGCACCTGCTGGTCTGCGACAAGAAGCACGATCACGCCGGCATGCTCAGCGTGCTCAAGGCCGCGCTGCTGGCGGACGGTTACAGCGTCACCACCGAACAGGCGTGGAACGAGAGCCTGCACGAAACCATCATCGACGTGCAGCAGGCCGAAGGCTGTGGCCTGGTGATCAAGCAGCACTTCCCCGACAGTTCGCTGAAAAAGGCCCTGCTGACCCCCGCGGACTGGAAACTGCTGCGCCACTGCCCTACTCCGGTGCTGCTGGTAAAAACCGCCGCCTCCTGGAAAGACCGGGTGATTCTGGCCGCGGTCGACGTCGGCAATGCCGATGGCGAACACCGTCATCTGCACACCACAATCATCGACCATGGCTTCGACATCGCCAGCCTGGCCAAGGGGGATCTGCACGTGATTACCGCCCATCCGTCGCCGATGCTCTCGGCGGCGGATCCGACGTTCCAACTCAAGGAAACCATCGAAGCGCGCTATCGCGAGCAATGCCGGGCGTTTCAGGCTGAATTCGATGTCGACGACGAGCATCTGCATGTCGAGGAAGGCCCGGCGGATGTACTGATTCCGTTCATGGCGCACAAGCTGCAGGCGGCGGTGACGGTGATTGGCACCGTGGCGCGCAGCGGTGTGTCGGGGGCGTTGATCGGCAATACGGCCGAACAGGTGCTGGATCAGCTGGAAAGCGACGTGCTGGTGCTCAAGCCGCAGGAAGTTGAAGACCATTTGGTGGAGTTGGCGGTGAAGCATTAAGCATTGCGGCGCCGGTAAGGCCGTCATCGCTGGCAAGCCAGCTCCCACAGGGACTTAGGTGTGTCCAACATCGAGAGCATTACACCATTACTGTGGGAGCTGGCTTGCCAGCGATAGCAATTGATCAATCGCCGAGGGCATCCTTGAGAAAACCGGGCGCGATGTAGCGCTGATAGTGCGCTTCCGACAGCAGGAAAAATTCCCGATCAATGGCATCGCGCAGTTCCGGCAGGTTCCAGTCGCGAAACTCCGGCAGCAGCACCATCCCGTAGGCTTCCAGATTAATGATCACCCGCGCGCCCCGGGCGATCAGCTGATACGCCCAGCAATACTCCGACTGATGCGGCACGAAGCGGATCTTTCTCTGCTCAAGCTGCTGGCGCAGGCGCGCCGGGTCGAAGACCTCGACCTTGCTCGCCATCACTTGTGACAGCAATTGCTCAAGACGCAGCCACACCGCGCGCTTTTCCTCCTCGTTGTAACCGTTCCAGTGGATCACTTCGTGGTGGAAACGCTTGCAGCCACGGCACACCAGATCTCCGTAAACAGTGGAGCAGAGGCCGACGCAGGGGGTCTTGATGGTCTGATTGGGCATAAATGGGCAGAACACTTGAAACGCGGAACAGGTCGGCATGTTAGCCCTTTGTCCGGCATACATCACCCCTCAAACGTCAGGGGCAAGCGCTGGATCAAGGTTTGCCCCGCCCGCGCACAACGCCACCAAAGTCCAATAGAGCCCGACTTACCTTTAAATTTTTTTTGCCGTAGAATCAGCCAGCCTTTTTAGGCGCCAATGTCCGTTAGAAGCTGTTTTCAAAGCGTCACGAGCACAGTCGTTCCTTCAGAGCGGTGTTGGCGAAGGGTTTTTCCAGCGGGGAAAAGCCCAACGCCAACCCTCATCAGCTCCCCGTTCTGCAGGCGTAAAACTT
>Ga0207655_1000285_pt1 | contig 77315 bp, 80 predicted proteins | sample KBSM44metaG_FD_184398 | JGI IMG/M metagenome (GOLD analysis project Ga0207655, IMG submission 184398) | Miscanthus rhizosphere microbial communities from Kellogg Biological Station, Michigan, USA - KBS M4-4 metaG (SPAdes) (version 2) | ecosystem: Host-associated > Plants > Roots > Rhizosphere >... | reverse complement strand
GGTGATCATCTTCACGACTTGCAGCTTGAAGCTGGCGTCGAATGTCCTGCGTTTGTCGGTCATGAAAAACTCCTCGATAGATGCATTTTCCACCTATCGGGGTGTCCGGGGAAATTAAACCACCACAACTAGCTCTTTGAGTTCAATAATCACATTAGCAAGCTGATGGGGTTTTTCCTGCGGAAGATTGTGCCCAGCCCCCTCGATCAGTCGGTAACGATAAAGCCCCCTGAAGTGTTTGGCATGATCGCGGGTACTGGTTGTGTTCACTCCGTCATCTGCACCATCAAGCGTGAACGACGGAACTCTGATGGGAGGGCGTTCGGTCAAAACGCTTTCTGTTCGCGCATACGCAGGATCTCCTGGCACGAGGCCGAAGCGATGACGGTACGAGTGAATCACCACGTCTACAAAACTTGGGTTAGCGAAGGCGGCTGCGGATTTTTCGAAGTCTGCATCTGTGAATTTCCATGTGGGTGACCACTGTCTCCACAGCAGCTGGCAAAGGGCATGTCGATTCCTGATCAGCGCATTGCGACCTCTCTCGACGAGAAAGTAATATTGATACCAATCTGGAAATTCGGTTTCCGGGTCAGCCGGCTCCATTACCGAGGCGATATCTTGTATGGTGTAGGAGCCAATACTCACCAGGCCTGACACACGCTCTGGCCATAAGGCCGCAACAATACAGGCGGCCCGACCACCCCAATCGTAGCCGACTAGATAAGCCTTGTTGATCTTGAGCGAATTCATGAGCCCAAGAAGATCGTGAGCAACCGCTGCCTGCTCTCCCGAGCGCGGTGTCTTTTCATCCAGGAAACGCGTAGGGCCAAAACCTCTCAAATAAGGGACTATCACCCTGGCTCCTGATCCTGCAAGGATGGGAACCACCTCAGTGAAGGCGTTGATGTCATAGGGGAAACCGTGGAGTAATATTACCGGCCAACCATCCAGTGGCCCGGCCTCCCAGAAAGTAACATTGAGCACTTCTATATCGACAGTTTTAAGCATGGAGAACACCTTATTCCACTGAGGCATGCTGGCAAGCTATTTGAGACTACGACGCGATCTACACTCCTTACATCCTAGACGACCGAATCTTTAACTTATCCGCACCCTCTACCGAAGTTTGAGGGCACTCCAAAGCAACTAACTATTGATTTTTCTCCGCTCGGATTAAGAACTACGGTGCATTAATCAAACATTTGTCTTGATGGGGGGATTCTGAAGGTGTGTTCGCCGGACGCTTACGCTGAACAAGCGCGGTGCCTGACCGAAGTCAGGCACCGCGTGTAGCGTTAGTTAGCGCTTGGCCTGTGTGTCGGGAGCCGCAGAGCGCTCTAAAAATGCCTGCGTCAGCTCGGGCAGTTTCTCAAGCAGCCATTCAGCCATGGCAATTTCCTGAGGTAGAATTTTTTCGCATGCCGCCTGGGTCTGCGCGTCCCCTGCCTCCTGTGCGGCAGTTCTGAGTACTGTGTAGCTGGCTATTTCCATGTTTTCGAACACATAACCGGCCATCGCGCCTTTTATCACCTCGTCGCTCATGAGTGAGCCACCCACCGCCTGCCCGAAAGCCATCAGCTTGCCACCCAAGTCTTTCAGGGTCGAAGAACTGCCCCCCAGGCGCTCCAGGCACTCGTCAATGAGTTGCTGCTGGCCGAGGGTTTCCTGAATATGCTGGTCGATTCTCGCCTTGAGCTGCGGGTAATGTTCCAGCCGTTCGGATTGCGCCTTGAGCATCTTCTCGGCCTGCTGCTCCATCGCATGGGCATCACGTAACCAGTCGAGCACGTTTTCCTGTGGAGTTGCCATTTCATTAATCCTCTTCAAGAAAATGAAAGCGGCCCCCCTGATTTGGACGCCCGCTTATTTTTATGTGAGGCAAGCACCGGTCAGTAAATTTCAAAATAAGTCCTGAAAGGACGACCAGCGGTTGAATGCGCAAACAAGCGGAACGACGGTCCATCTCGCCGACGACGTTCTGAATCCCAATAGGCGTTGAGCAAACCGCTCGCGCAAAAGTTCGCGTTACATTCATGAACTGCCGATGACTGGCGGCAAACGTCCTCGGCAGTTACCTAGATCGCCGTTTGTCGCCCTTACGGGAAAAAATTGCAATTAGTCGCCCGACATCCACTTCAGATGAGTGTGAACTCACACGTGAGTTCGAATACAACGAATCTCGCCTGATCGGAGGAAATTTGTCATGTTCATGCATAACAAGCGACTTCAATACACCGTGCGTGTCGCCCAGCCTAATCCAGGCTTGGCGAATCTACTGCTGGAGCAATTTGGTGGAGCACAGGGAGAACTAGCAGCGGCGTCGCGCTATTTCACCCAGGCACTGGCCGAGGATGATCCTGGTCGCAAAGATCTGCTGATGGATATTGCAACAGAGGAACTGAGCCACTTGGAAATCGTCGGCTCCATTATTGTCATGTTGAACAAAGGCGCCAAAGGTCGAGTGGCCGAAGGCGTTGAGGAAGAAGGTGAGCTGTACCGGGCCATCAACGGGGCGGGTAACGACTCCCACATCACCAGCCTGCTATACGGTGCCGGAGCACCATTGACCAACTCGGCAGGTGTGCCTTGGACGGCAGCCTATGTCGACACGATCGGTGAGCCGACTGCGGATTTTCGCTCCAATATTGCCGCCGAGGCCCGCGCCAAAATTGTCTACGAACGGTTGATGAACGTCACTGACGATCCTGGCGTTAAAGAAGCGCTGGGGTTTCTCATGACACGTGAAATCGCCCATCAATTGTCCTTCGAAAAAGCACTGCACGCGATACAGCCAAACTTCCCGCAGGGCAAGCTTCCCGGCATGCCGGAATTCACCCAGGTGTACTTCAACATGTCCCAAGGCGAAGGCAGCACCCGTGGCGCCTGGAACCAGGGCGACGACTGGACCTTCGTGGAAAACCCTGCCCCTGCAGTGGATGGCGGGGACGGCACTGCCAGTGTCCAACTTAGCTCCGAAGAAGAGGCGCTGCTGATGGACATGAAGGCGCGGACCCTGTCCGACCCGGACAGTAACCCCATCACCGGTGCCGACTTGGGCGCAGGCGTTCAGGGCCAGGCAGACAACTGATGGCCAAGACTGCGCGCCGCCGCAGCGCGCAGTCTTTCAAACAACACCATGGAGGTGAAGAAAATGAGTTCAAACTTCAGCGTTACCAGGAAAAACTTGGCGAAATCCTTATCGACTCGGTTTGACGCGACGGTCATGTCGTTTGATCAGGCAGCCGAGCGAACCATCCAGGTATTACTCCGATCCATCAATTCAAAGAGGAAAAATTCAACCATACGGTAGGAGGATAAAATGACACTCTCGTCCTCTGCCGCGAAAGCGCCCCTACGCGCTCGGCGACTGATTGCCTCCAGCGGCGGTTGGCAAGGCGTGCTTTTCTGGGCGTCGCTGATCCTGGTGACAGGCCTGTTGTTAATCAGCGGTTACACCGCGCTGGTAGGAGCGGACAAAGACAATCTGCGCCTGGCAGCCTTGGGTGGACTATCGGGGTTCGCAGCGACCGCCCTGGGCGCTGTGATAGCCATTGTCCTTCGCGATATTGCATCGCGCACTCAGGACATCATGCTGGGATTCGCCGCCGGCATGATGCTGGCCGCCAGCTCTTTTTCGTTGATTCTGCCGGGCATCAAGGCCGCCCAAACCCTTTGCGGTAGCTCGCTCCTGGCAGCCGGTGTCGTCGTGGCCGGACTGGCCTTGGGCGTCGCCCTGATGATAGGTCTGGACAGGTTCGTGCCCCATGAACATCAAGAGAGCGGCAGGCATGGGCCTCGGTCTCAACGAATCAATCGCGTCTGGCTGTTTGTCCTGGCTATTACCCTGCACAACCTACCGGAGGGTATGGCGATTGGCGTCAGCTTTGCCCATGGCGATATGAAAGTGGGACTGCCCTTAACTACCGCCATCGCCATTCAAGACATTCCGGAAGGCCTCGCGGTAGCACTGACCTTGCGAGTGACCGGCATCTCGGCCTGGCGAGCGGCTATGTTCGGCGTGGGCACCGGCTTGATGGAGCCCTTGGGTGCAATTGTCGGACTGGGGGTTTCGAGTGGCTTTGCCCTGGGCTATCCGGTCGCTCTGGGGCTCGCTGCCGGCGCGATGATCTTCGTGGTCTCGCACGAGGTCATTCCCGAAACCCACCGCAATGGCCATGAGACGCCCGCAACCTTGGGCCTGATGCTGGGGTTTGGGGTAATGATGTTTCTTGATACCGCCTTGGGTTAGGCGCTTCGCCCCTTTCATCTGAGGGTCGAAAAAATTCGGAATACCTTTTCAACGTGCTGAGTCAGTTTTCAGGAAGACCACGATGGCAGGTTTTCAGTGTGATAACCCAGCTTGCTGGTCAATATCCAATGACGAGAAGGAAGTTAGTAATGGCTAGAAAAATGATTGAAGACTTGTTCATCCATGAGCTTTCGGATGTTTACAGCGCCGAGAAGCAGATCACCAAAGCTTTGCCCCGCTTGGCAAGGGCCGCGACCAATCCTCTGTTTGCTGAGGCCTTCACTTCACAGCAAGATCATCAATAGCTGTGGTCACTTCCCGAACGACGATGCGGCGACCAAATTGACCTGGCTGGGCTGCGCAACATCACTGCAAACTGGGGCTCAGCGGCGCATGATTGGAAAAGTGCGATGAATCAATTTGCGATTCTGTACGGAGATCGGTTCATCAGGCCAACCTGGTGAAATCAGGGCGGGGCTGGCGGTGGACTTCAGTGGAAAGCACTGAAACGAAAAAAGGCCCCGAAGGGCCTTTTTTCTACCGCTTACAAAGTCCTGTTGAACTCTGAAGCTTGATTTGGAGCGGGAAACGAGACTCGAACTCGCGACCCCGACCTTGGCAAGGTCGTGCTCTACCAACTGAGCTATTCCCGCGTCGTCTTGGTGATGCGCATTCTATAGATTTTGCACACCACGTCAACCCCTTGATTCAAAAAGTTTTATTTATTTTCGCCATTGATCCGCAGATGCGGCCAGGCTGCCCGCAGGTACTGCAGCATCGACCACAGGGTCAGGCCCGCAGAGACCATCAACAGGCTATAACCGAGCAGTACCCAGAAGCTGAAAACCGAAGGGTTGCCCAGCAGGATCACCAGCGCCAGCATCTGCGCGGCGGTTTTCCATTTGCCCATCTTCGAGACCGCAACCTGTGCACGCTCGCCGATCTCGGCCATCCACTCGCGCAGAGCCGACACCACGATCTCACGCCCGATGATCACCACCGCCGGAAAGGTCAGCCAGAAGTTGCCATGCTCCTGCACCAGCAGGACCAGGGCCACCGCGACCATCAGCTTGTCGGCCACCGGGTCCAGGAACGCGCCGAACGGCGTGCTCTGCTCCAGGCGCCGGGCCAGATAGCCATCGAGCCAGTCCGTCGCTGCGGCAAACGCGAAAACCGAGCTTGCCGCTATATAACTCCAGTGGTACGGCAGGTAAAACAACAGAATGAAGATCGGGATGAGTACAACGCGTAAAACGGTGATCAGATTAGGGATATTCATCGGCACAACTGGCTACGAAGTGAAAGGGCATTCTACTCGCTGTGTAGGCTTGCATAAATCAACTCAGCGAGCTTTTTACTGATTCCCGGTGCCTTGGCAATCTCGTCGATGCTGGCACGGGAGAGTTCCTGTAAGCCACCAAAATGTTTCAACAGCTCGCGCCGCCGCTTCGGCCCGACACCCGCCACCCCTTCGAGGGTAGAAGTACGCCGAGTCTTGCCGCGGCGCGCACGGTGTCCGGTGATAGCGAAACGGTGAGCCTCGTCGCGGATCTGCTGGATCAGGTGCAGTGCCGGCGAGTCGCCCTTGAGGGTGAATTCGTGGGCCGCATCGTTGAGGTACAGGGTTTCGAAACCGGCCTTGCGTGTCGCGCCCTTGGCCACGCCGAGCAGGATCAGGTCCGGTACCGCCAGCTCATTGAGCACATCGCGGGCCATGGATAACTGCCCCTTGCCACCGTCCACCAGGAGGATATCCGGCAACTTGCCTTCGCCTTCCTTCAACCGGCTGAAACGGCGGGTCAGCGCCTGATGCATCGCCGCATAGTCGTCGCCGGCTGTCACGCCCTCGATATTATAGCGGCGGTAATCGGACTTGATCGGCCCTTCCGGACCGAATACCACGCAGGAAGCCACGGTCGATTCACCACTGGAGTGACTGATGTCGTAGCACTCGAGGCGCTGTGGCGGTTCGTCCAGATCCAGCACCTCGGCCAGCGCGTCGAAACGCGCCGCCACATGCTGGCGGTTGGCCAAACGGGCAGTCAGGGCCTGCTCGGCGTTGGTTACTGCCAGTTGCTGCCAACGTGCCCGGGTACCGCGCACCCGGTGGCTGATGCTCAGTTCGCGACCGCGCAACTCATCAATGGCGGCAATCAGGGTCGGGAAGTCATCGTGGACCACGTTGACGATCAGCTCACTGGGCAGGTCGCGCTCGGGGCTGCTGACGAAATACTGGCCGAGAAAAGCCGCCATGACCTCGGAAACATCGTCATCGATGCCCACTTGCGGGAAGAAGTTCTTGCTGCCCAGCACCCGCCCGCCCCGCACGCTGATCAGGTGTACGCAGGCGCCACCCGGGTTGACGAACGCGGCGATCACGTCGACATCACCGGTACCGCCTTCCATGCTCTGCTGGTCCTGCACCCGGCGCAGCAGTGCAATCTGGTCGCGCAGTTCGGCCGCCTTCTCGAAATCGAGGGTACTGGCCGCCTGCTCCATGCCGGCATTGAGTTCATCGGTCAGGGCATTGCTGCGCCCTTCAAGGAACATCACCGAATGGCGTACATCCTCAGCGTATACCTGAGGCTCGACCAAACCGACACAGGGCCCCTTGCAGCGCTTGATCTGATACTGCAGGCACGGTCGGGTACGGTTCTTGTAATAGCTATCCTCGCACTGGCGCACGTGGAACGTCTTCTGCAACAGCGCCAGGCTCTCGCGAATCGCTCCGGCACTCGGATAAGGCCCGAAATACTTGCCCTTGAGCTTCTTCGCCCCGCGATGAATGCTCAGGCGCGGATAGTCGCCATCCGAAAGGAAGACATAGGGATAGGACTTATCGTCGCGCAGCAGGATGTTGTAAGGCGGGCGCCACTCCTTGATCAGCGTCTGCTCCAGCAGCAGCGCCTCGGTCTCGTTGGCAGTGATGGTGGTTTCGACCTGGGCGATACGCGCTACCAGGGCGGCGGTCTTGGGGGCGAGGCCGCTCTTGCGGAAGTAGCTGGCGAGGCGATTCTTCAGGTTCTTGGCCTTGCCCACGTACAGCAGGCGCGCATCGCTGTCGAACATGCGATACACACCAGGACGACCACTACAGGTAGAAAGAAACGCGCTTGAATCGAACAGATCAGTCATTGTCAGCCGGCATCGACCATGCCGTGGCGAACAGCCAGAAGCGTCAACTCGACATCACTGCTGACCGACAGTTTCTCGAAAATCCGGTAACGGTAGGTGTTGACGGTTTTCGGCGACAGGCAGAGCTTGTCGGAGATGATCTGTACCTTCTGGCACCCGACGATCATCAGGGCGATCTGGATTTCCCGCTCGGACAAGGCATCGAACGGAGATTCACTGGCCGGCTGGAAAGACTTGAGCGCCATCTGCTGGGCGATCTGCGGACTGATGTAGCGCTGTCCGGCAAACACCAGGCGAATCGCCTGCACCATTTCCGCCAACCCCGCACCCTTGGTCAGATAGCCCGAAGCCCCGGCCTGCATGAGCCGGGTCGGAAACGGATCTTCCTCGCACACGGTAACTGCCACGACCTTGATATCAGGGTGGCTGCGCAGCAATTTGCGCGTTGCCTCAAGACCGCCGATGCCCGGCATCTTGACGTCCATCAGCACAACATCAGGCTTGAGCTCCCGCGTTTTCAGCAGGGCCTGCTCTCCCGACTCCGCCTGGCCCACCACCTGCAGGCCATCGATGTCGGCAAGCATCCGCGTAATGCCTGTACGCACAAGATCATGGTCATCGACAACTAGCACCCTAATCAAGCAGACACCTCGCGCATATGGTCTTATCAGATTATTGACCACCTTAGCAAAAAACCGGCGGCCAGACCTAGCTGCAAGCGTCACATAAGAGTGTCATAGCGCTATAAGCGCTTGTGTGGATAACGACATTGCGACCGCGTTTCAGCGATCGTGAGGATCCCGGCGGCCCTTGGAACCGTAGGAAGCGATGGCTTCGGCCAGCGTGGTGGTCAACTGGCGAATCGCTTCCTGGTCTTCCTTGCGCAGGGTACGGTAGCTGCCCAGCACCTTTTCTTCGCTGGAGCTGAGATTGTCGACCAGTGTCGGCGTCCGGCCGCCGGTCAGGACATACAGCACGTCAACACCGCGCTCGGCTACCCGCGACAAATAGTCCGCCTTGGGCGCACGATCACCACTCTCATATTTGCCTTGGGCGTTGGCTTCAACGCCGCCGATTTCGCCAAAAGCCTTCTGCGACAATCCAAGTCGCTCCCTCTCTTGCCGTAAGCGGGAACCAATTCCACTCATTTGGATGTATTATCCCAAGTAAAGAACCCCCAACGGGGGTGAATTCAACAAAATTAAACAAATTTGAACGGTTTTGAACTATGCCCGGTATTCGCACCGCCGCACAAGCCAAGGCTTGGCTGGAACATCAAGGAAAATCGGTTCAGGAGTTTGCACGCGAGCATGGCGTCGACCCGGCAACCACCTATCAAGTGCTCGCCGGGCGAAAAAAGGGACGACGTGGGGAAGCCCATAAGGTGGCGGTCCTGCTGGGCATGAAGGACGGTGTCATCCTCGATACGGACAATCGCAACGAGGAATGAAACCACCCGTTTGAATCCAGTATGCACCTCAAAATATCGAGGGGTAAGTTCAATCCCAAAATACCGTCAGACGTTTCCAGAGCCCGCGCGCAAAGCCCCAACGCTCATGCGAAAAAAGCATTCGTCTTCCCCGACGACCGCCAATCCCATTCGTTCATAGAGCCGCCTGGCAGGATTGCTCTTGAAGACGGTCAAGCGCACCTCCGGTCGTCCTTCCCTGAAGGCGATGTCACGCGCCTGCACGATCAACCAACTGCCCAGCCCCTGCCCCCGCCCCACCTCGACCAGTTGCAGTTCGCGGATATACAACGCTCTGGCGTCGCGGCTGAAGCTGACAAAACCGAGAATCTGTTCCCCCTCGCACAACAGGGCATTCTGCCGTCCCGCCCAGGCGACATCGAAAGCTTCTTCCTGCCAGAGCAGATCGTACTGACAGTAGTAGGCCATCATGTTTCGGCGCGTCAGCGTCCGGGCAAACTCCAGATCCGCCTCGGTTGCCGGACGAAAACGCCAGTCCCGCTTCACAACCCCTCGACCTCCACAACCTCACCCTGCCAGTGACCAGCCATACGTCGACCGATCACCAGCGCATCACCCGCTCCCGCCGCAGCGACCACCAACGCCCCGCCTGCCGCCCAGATCGCACTACGCCCGGCCGACATCCAGCCGCCGGTGACACCGGCATGATTGGCCATCAGCACAGCCATGCGGTGCTCACGGGCATAGCCCTGAAGCAAGGTGGTATCGGCGGCATAACCGTTCTCGCTGATCAATACACTCGATGCATACAGGTTAGCGCCGGATTGAGCAGCTTGGAGGGCGTGACTGGCGTGGGAAAAGTCAGCACAAACCGACAGAGCGACAGTGTCATCGCCGAAGCTCAAGCCTGCGCCTCCGGCCCCTGACGTAAACACCTGCTCCTCACCCTCGTGCAGATGCTGTTTGCTGTAGAGCTGGCGAGAGCCATCGGCCTTGAACGTCAATGCGCCGATCAGCAACGGCGCATCGTCGGCCAGACGAATCGGCATACCAACCACGGTCACCAGCCGTAACTCACGTGCCAGATCGGCCAAGGGTTGCAAGACCTGCGCATCCGGCGTAATCGCCAGTGCCGCAGCCAGGTTACGCTCGTAGCCGGTCAGTGACAGTTCGGGAAAGACCAGCAACTGCACACCCTGCCCTGCCGCCTGCTGCATGAAATGAAGATGCCGTTGGATATTGCCTTCCAGGTCGCCAGCCAGGGAGCAGGACTGGGCGGCGGCAATGGTCAAGTGAGTCATGGTCCTGCCTGATATTCGGATCGGAAGCGTCCGATGAGTGTGTCATAAACGTTTAATTTGTTTAAACGATAGCGACTACATACCGCAGGCCATAGAAATTTCTGATTGAACTGGTCGACAGGCCTCGAGTAAGCTCAGGGTCATTCCATCGGAGACGTACCATGCGCCCCATTCATTCCATGCCTTGCCCAACTGCCAGCGCCCTGCGCTCGCCAGCGGCTGCCTGGGTGAAAACCGCTGGTGCATCCGCAGGCTTTTATTTTGGGTATTGGTTTAGCCACTGGCGCGCCTGATACCCAACCGGCGCCCACTACTCAAGGGGTCGCCTACCAGAGAATCAACAACCCCCGGTCGGCCTCCCGACCGGGGGTTTTGTTTTTTCAGGGCTGCACTTTTTACGCGAACCGCTTCAACAGACATTTCGAATCGAGGAATACCGACATGAACTACGCCACCTATTACCGCTACGAACTCACCACCGCCTGGCGATTTAGCAACCTCCGCTCGGGACAGCAAGCCGCCTCCGAACGGTCACTCACAGGTGGCAAGCACACACTCACAGCCCATCCGGCTGATTGTCGAACACCGCAATAGGGCCGCGCGCGGGAAGACCCGCCGCCAGCCCAAGGAATCTCGAACATGCATTCGTCTCTCTCTGCCTTGCCACTGTCCGCCCTTTCGTCCGCCAACGAACCGCTGACCCAGCGCCTGCCGACGGCCCTGCAACTCAAGCAGCAGTTGCCCCTCGATACGCCACTGAACGATCAGGTCGCCCGCCAACGCGAGGCCGTACGCGCCATCCTTGATGGCAAAGACCCGCGCCTGCTGATGATCGTCGGCCCCTGCTCGATCCACGACCCGCAATCAGCCCTCGAATACGCCGGCCATCTGGCCAGCCTGGCGAATGACGTCAGCGACCAGATGCTGCTGGTGATGCGCGCCTACGTGGAAAAGCCGCGTACCACGGTCGGCTGGAAAGGCCTGGCCTACGACCCGCACCTGGATGGCAGTGATGACATGGCCGGCGGCCTGGCACTGTCACGCGAACTGATGCTCGAGATGCTGCGCATGGGCCTGCCGATCGCCACCGAACTGCTGCAGCCGATGGCGGCCAGCTACTTCGACGATCTGCTGAGCTGGGTCGCCATTGGCGCCCGAACCACCGAATCGCAGATCCACCGGGAAATGGCCAGTGGCCTGCCAATGCCCGTAGGTTTCAAGAACGGCACCGACGGCGGTGTCGGCATCGCCAGTGACGCCATGCGTTCGGCGGCACACCCGCACCGGCATTTCGGCGTCGATGCCCAGGGGCACCCGGCAATCATCCAGACCGCCGGCAACCCCGATACACATCTGGTGTTGCGCGGCGGCCACCGTGGCCCCAACTACGATGCCCGCAGCATCGCCCTGGCCCGGGCGGGGCTGGAGAAACAGGGCATTGCGAGCCGGATGATGGTCGATTGCAGCCATGCCAACAGCGGCAAGGACCCCTTGCGCCAACCGGCAGTGTTCGCCGATGTGCTGGAGCAGCGCCTGCTGGGCGACCGTTCGCTGATTGGCATGATGCTGGAGAGTCATCTGTTCGAAGGTTGTCAGCCGCTGAGCCCGTCACTCAAGTACGGCGTGTCGATCACCGACGGTTGCCTGGGCTGGGAGGCGACCGAACGGTTGCTGCGCGGCGCGGCGCAACGCTTGCGCGAGCAGGCGCCCCGCAAGGCAGTGGGTGCCTGAGAAGACGCCTTCGCAGGCAAGCCTCTAGGGCTCAAACCTTCCCGGACACAGAAGTGAGTTTTTCTTCCGCAATCAGCCGTCGTCATATTGCGCTGCAAGAACGTTGACAGCGCATCCACTACCCGTAGTCGCAGTGGATGCGCCGTTGCTCGATCACTGGTTTTTCGGTGCACCTTGCTCAACCAGAGCGCGCCAAGTCTGAACGCTTGGGCGTTCTTGCATTTTGGCATGCCAGGCTCGCAACGCGACGTACTCTTCAGGTACCGGCAGTTTTACCAGCGAGGCGAAGATCATCCCTCCCAGCACAGCGATGTCTGCCATCGAAAATTTATCGCCCGCAACGAAAGGTTGATCTTTGAGGAGGTTGTCGAAATAACCCATGCCTCTGATCGCTTTTTCGCCCATCTTTGCGCCCCATTCAGCGTTTTGATACAGCTCGACTTTCGGCCCCAGACCGGGAGTGGCGTGATGGAAATAGACACTCACGGCATCCAGGAACTCGATTTCGGCGCGTTTGGTCATCATATGGATAAGCCCCTTCTCCAGAGGCGTCTCGCCCGTCAGCGTCGGCTTGCCGTCCAGGCTGTCCAGATACTGGGTAATGGCGGTGCATTCTGCGATCCGCGCTCCATCTTCGAGTTCAAGCACAGGGAGCGTGCCTGAGTAGTTGATGGCAAGGAACTCCGGTTCCTTGTGCTCACCGGTCCAGAGATTCACCGATACGAATTCAATCTTCGGCAATAGCCCTTTTTCCGCGAGCGCAATGCGCACTCGGGCTGGGTACGGTCCGTCGAACCAGTCGTAGATTTTCATCGGGGAAACAGTGGGAGCGTCAACACGTTGCTGTGAAGTAGTCATGCCAGATTTACCTGCCTGTCAATTGGTAGGTAAAGATTGAGCGGAGATTTCCTCCCTGTCAATACCCTACCTGTCAATTGGCAGGTAAGCTCGACACGAGTAGAATGCAAGCCCCGCAGGGCCTGAATCAACGTCGAGGATTACACATGAGCGAAAACGCCCGGGAGGCCATCCTGACTGCGGCAAGATCCGCAGCCCAGTTGCATGGATACAGCGGCATCAATTTCCGGAGCATTGCCGAGGAAGTCGGTATCAAGAATGCGAGCATCTACTACCACTTTCCCAGCAAAGCGGACTTGGGCGCTGCCGTTGCGCAACGCTACTGGCAAGACACGCTGGCGGTGCTTGAAGAGATACGGACTTCTAACCCAGATCCGCAGCAGTGCATGCGGCTGTACCCGTCCATCTTTCGTAAATCCTTGAAGGCCGATAACAGGCTCTGCTTGTCCAGCTTCATGGCCGCAGAATACGAGGATCTGCCCGATCAGGTGTCCAGAGAGGTCAAGGCATTTGCGGACGTCAATGTGAAATGGCTCGCCGAAGTGCTGGCAGAAGCTGGCTGGGACGCTGGGCCAGCCTGTGAACGTCGTGCCCGCGCCATCTACACCGCGGTCGCAGGTGCGCAGTTGATCGCGCGGACAAGGGCAGACCTCAATCTGTTTGACGATTTGATGCTGACCTATCAGGAAGCGGGGTTGATTCCCGTCTGATTGCTCAAGGGTTGGAGTCGTACAGGGCCACGGGCTATCTGCCGCAGCGCCACCGAGGAACTTTTGCCAGGAAAAAGCCGCCTGAATCCGGTAGGCTCAACATTTTCCTGAAAGGAGTACCCCACCATGGCACGAGCCACTGCCCGTCACATCCTGGTTGCCACTGAAGCCAAATGCAACGAACTCAAGACCCAGATCGAAGGCGGCGCCGACTTCGCCGAAATCGCCAAGGCCAACTCCACCTGCCCTTCCAGCCGTGACGGCGGCAACCTGGGTTCCTTCGGCCCAGGCCAGATGGTCAAGGAATTCGACACCGTGGTCTTCAGCGCGCCGGTCAATACCGTGCAGGGCCCGGTGAAAACCCAGTTCGGCTACCACCTGCTGGAAGTCACCAGCCGCCAGGACTGATCCGCCGACGAGGGTTGCTCTTCGGGGCAACCACCGCCCCTTGTGGCAGCCAGCGCCTGTAGCGAGGGGGCTTGCCCCCGCTGGGTCGCGCAGCGGCCCTGAAACCGGACCCTCGGTACATAAGACACACCGAGAAAACCGGCTTTACGACTGCTTCGCAGCCGAGCGCGGGCAAGCCCGCTCGCCACAGCGTTTGGCTTGCCACAAGCCAACTTTCACACCGTCCTCAAGGCTGACGATGCGACTGGTTCTCTCCCTGACATTCAGCACCCTGGCCCTGTTCGCCAGCGTCGCTCACGCCGCTCCCGCGCAAAACGCCCTGACGGTGTACGGCGAGCCGCCCAAATACCCGGCCAACTTCACCCATTTTGATTACGCCAACCCTGACGCGCCCAAGGGCGGCAGCCTCAAGCGTTCGGCGATCGAGATCGGCCAGTTCGACCATGTTCTGCCTTACATCGACAAAGGCATCGGCGTCTCGCAGGTCGACGGTTGGATTTATTCACCGCTGGCGGTGCGCTCCCTCGATGAGCCCTATACGGTCTACGGCCTGGTCGCAGAAAAGATGCAGCGCGCCGATGACGGCCTGTCGCTGCGCTTTTTCCTCAACCCCAAGGCGCGCTTCGCCGACAACACGCCGATCACCGCCGAGGACGTGCGCTACACCTTCAACCTGCTGATGACCGAGGGCAGCCTGAGCTACCGCATGCAGTTCGAAGGCATCAAGGACGTGGTGGTCGAGTCACCGACCCAGGTCCGCTTCGATTTCAGGAACACCGAAAACCGCTCGCTGCCGCTGGATATCGCGACGCTGCCGGTACTGCCGGAGCATTGGTGGAAAACCCGTGACTTCGCCGCCGGCGGCGGCTACGAAGCACCGCTGGGCAGCGGGCCGTATCGGGTCAGCAAGGTCGACTCCGGGCGCAGCATCACGTTCGCCCGCAACCCCGACTGGTGGGGCAAGGACCTGCCAGTCAGCCGCGGCCTGTACAACTTCGACCGCTTCAGCATCGAATACTTCGGTGACACCGATGTGGCCCGCCAGGTATTGCGTGGCGGCGCCTACGACTACAACCGCGAATTCTCCGCCACCGCCTACTCCATCGGCTATGACAGCCCGGCGCTGAGCGACGGCCGCCTGCAGAAAGCCCATCTGGCCCCGGAATCACCGCAGCCGTCCCAAGGCTATGTGTTCAACCTGCAGAAACCGATGTTCCAGGATCGCCGCGTGCGCCAGGCCCTGGCCATGCTCTGGGACTTCGAGTGGAGCAACCGGCAGATGATGCGCAACATGTACCTGCGCCAGCAGAGCTTCTTCTCCAACACCCCGCTGGCCGCTCGCGAACTGCCGGACAAGGACGAGTTGGCGATCCTCGAACCGCTGCGCGGGCAGATTCCCGACGAAGTCTTCACCCAGGTTTTCGAAGCACCCAAGACCGACGCCAGCGGCAACCTGCGGGACAAGCAACTGCAGGCCCTGGCCCTGCTGGAACAGGCCGGCTGGAAACCCAAGGGTGACCAGTTGGTCAATGCCCAGGGCGAGCCGCTGAGCTTCACCTTCCTCAATGCCCAGAACGGCATGGAGCGCCTGCTACTGCCCTACAAGCGCAACCTGGCGCAGATCGGCATCCGCATGGACATCCGCCGCATCGATCCCTCGCAATACGTCAACCGCCTGAAAAACCGCGACTACGACATGATTGTCAGTGGCTACCCGGTGACCACCTCGCCGGGCATCGAACTGTACAACTTCTTCGGTTCCTCGACGGCCACCGACCCGGGCTCGAACAATTTCATGGCCCTGCAGAACCCGGCCGTGGACAGCCTGATCAACGGCCTGGTCAAGGCCAACACCCAGAAGCAGATGCTCAGCTACGCCCACGCGTTGGACCGGGTACTGCAGTGGAACTACTACTGGATCCCCAACTACTACCCGCCGGGCATCTCCACCGTGTGGTGGAACCGCTTCGGCATTCCGCAGATACAGGCCAGCAATGACGCGGCCATCGAGACCTGGTGGGAAGTCAGCCCCACTCCGCTGACCAACGAACAGATGACCGCCGAACTGATCCGGCGCGGCCACGACGGAGGACACCGCTGATGCCGGCCTATATCCTGCGGCGCCTGCTGCTGATCATCCCGACCCTGCTGGTCATCCTGCTGGTCAACTTCGTCATCGTCCAGGCCGCGCCCGGCGGCCCGGTGGAACAGGCCATCGCCCGCCTGCAAGGGCTCGGCGGTGGCGGCGCGATCGGTAGTGGTGGCGATGCACTGCACGGCTCGTCCCGCGCCAGCCGCGGCCTCGACCCCAAGCTGATCGCCGACATCGAGCGCCAATACGGCTTTGACAAGCCGGCCCCGGAACGTTTCTGGCTGATGCTCAAGAGTTACGCCCACCTCGACTTCGGCAAGAGCTTCTTCCGGGGCGCGCAGGTCACCGACCTGATCCTGGAGAAGATGCCGGTGACCATCTCCCTGGGTCTCTGGGCCACGCTGATCACTTACCTGGTGTCGATCCCCCTCGGCATCCGCAAGGCGGTCCGCCACGGCAGTCGCTTTGATATCTGGAGCAGCACCGCGATCATCCTCGGCTACGCGATGCCGGCGTTCCTGTTCGCCATGCTGCTGATCGTGCTGTTCGCCGGCGGCACCTCACTGAACTGGTTCCCGGTGCGCGGCCTGGTCTCGGACAACTTTGACCAACTGTCGACGCTGGGCAAGGTCGCCGACTACTTCTGGCACCTGGTGCTGCCAGTGACCTCCCTGGTGATCGGCGGCTTCGCCACGCTGACGATCCTGACCAAGAACTCCTTTCTTAACGAGATCACCCGCCAGTACGTGACCACCGCACGCGCCAAGGGCCTGAGCGAACGCCGGGTGCTCTACGGTCACGTGTTTCGCAACGCCATGCTACTGGTGGTCTCGGGGATTCCCCAGGCGTTCATCAGCGTGTTCTTCGCCGGCTCCCTGCTGATCGAGGTGATCTTCTCCCTCGATGGCCTGGGCCGCATGAGCTACGAAGCGGCGGTGTCGCGCGATTACCCGGTGGTGTTCGGTTCGCTGTTCATCTTCACCCTGTTCGGCCTGCTGATAAAACTGATCGGCGACCTCTGCTACACCCTGGTCGACCCGCGTATCGACTTCGCCGCGAGGAACGCCTGATGCTGCAACTTTCCCCCGTGAGCCGCCGCCGGCTCGATCGGTTCAAGGCCAACCGCCGTGGCTGGTGGTCGCTTTGGCTGTTCGCGGCGCTGTTCGTCCTGAGCCTGGGCGGTGAACTGATCGCCAACGACAAGCCGCTGGTGCTCAGCTACCAGGGCTCGCTGTATTTCCCGGTGTTCAAGCGTTACACCGAGCAGGAGTTCGGCGGCCAGTTGCCGTTCCAGGCCGACTACCGCAGCGACTACGTGCGCCAACTGATCACCCGTGATGGCGGCTGGATGCTGTTCCCGCCGATTCCGTTCAGCGCCGACACCCCCAACTACGACCTCAACAAACCGGCGCCCAGCCCACCCACAGCGGTGAACTGGCTGGGCACCGACGACCAGGCCCGCGACGTGCTGGCGCGAGTGATCTTCGGGGCCCGGGTATCGATTCTGTTCGCCCTGGCCCTGACGGTCATCAGCGCGCTGATCGGTATCGCCGCCGGCGCGCTGCAGGGCTACTACGGCGGCTGGGTCGACCTGCTCGGTCAGCGCCTGCTGGAAGTCTGGTCGGGGCTGCCAGTGTTGTACCTGCTGATCATCCTGTCGGGCTTCGTCGAGCCGAACTTCTGGTGGCTGCTGGGGATCATGGCGTTGTTCTCCTGGCTGGCACTGGTCGACGTGGTGCGCGCCGAATTTCTCCGTGGCCGCAACCTGGAGTACGTCAAGGCCGCCCGCGCCCTGGGCCTGAACGACCGCAAGATCATCCTGCGGCACATTCTGCCCAACGCCATGAACGCGACCCTGAGCTACCTGCCGTTCATTCTCACCGGCGCCATCTCGACCCTCACCGCCCTGGACTTCCTCGGCTTCGGCATGCCCGCCGGCAGCGCCTCGCTGGGCGAACTGATCGGCCAGGGCAAACAGAACCTGCAAGCCCCGTGGCTGGGGCTCACCGCCTTCTTCACCCTGGCGCTGATCCTCTCGCTGCTGGTCTTTATCGGCGAGGCGCTGCGTGATGCCTTCGACCCCCGCTCATGAACCAGGCCCGCGCCATGACCGACAACCTGATTGAAATCCGCCACCTGACCGTGGCTTTCGGCGGCCAGCCCGTGGTCCGCGACCTGTGCCTGGACATCCGTGCCGGCGAATGTCTGGCGCTGGTCGGCGAGTCCGGTTCGGGCAAGTCGGTCACCGCCCATTCGATCCTGCAACTGCTGCCGCAGACCGGCTGCCATTCCACCGGCAGCGTGCGTTATCGCGGCCAGGAACTGCTCGGGGCCGACAACAGTACCCTGCGCCAGATTCGCGGCGACCGCATCGCGATGATCTTCCAGGAACCGATGACCTCGCTGAACCCGCTACACACGGTCGAGAAGCAGATCGGCGAAACCCTGATGCTGCACAAAGGAATGGGCGGCAAGGCGGCCCAGGCACGAATCCTCGAACTGCTGGAACTGGTGGGCATCCAGAAACCCCGTGAACGGCTCAAGGCCTACCCTCATCAACTCTCCGGCGGCCAGCGCCAGCGGGTGATGATCGCCATGGCCCTGGCCTGCGAACCGGAACTGTTGATCGCCGACGAACCGACCACCGCCCTCGACGTCACCGTGCAACGCAAGATCCTCCTGCTGCTCAAATCGTTGCAACAACGCCTGGGCATGTCGCTGCTGCTGATCAGCCACGACCTCAACCTGGTGCGCAGCATCGCCCAGCGGGTCTGTGTGATGAAGGCCGGGGAAAGCGTCGAGCAGGCCGACTGCGAAACCCTGTTCAACCAGCCACAACACCCCTACAGCCGCCTGCTGCTGGATGCCGAACCGGCCGGGGAAGCACTGGCGCTGGACGATAACGAAAGCGTGTTGCAGGTAGACGACCTGCGCGTACGCTTCCAGATCGGCGGCGGCCTGTTGCGGCGCAAAGAGTATCTGCAGGCGGTGGATGGCATCAGCCTCTGCGTGCAGCGGGGCAAGACCCTGGGCATCGTTGGCGAGTCCGGTTCGGGCAAATCCACCCTTGGTCAGGCGATCCTGCGGCTGCTCGATTCCCAGGGCAGCATCCGCTTCCAGGGCCAGGCCCTCGACGGGCTGAGCCACAAGCAACTGCGCCCCTGGCGCAAACAGATGCAGGTGGTGTTCCAGGATCCGTTTGGCAGCCTCAGCCCGCGCATGTCGGTGGCGCAGATCATCAGCGAAGGCATCGAGGTCCACTGCCCCGGTACCGCTGCCGAACACGAGGCCCAGGTGATCCGGGCACTCGAGGAAGTCGGCCTCGACCCGCAGAGCCGCCATCGCTACCCCCATGAGTTCTCCGGCGGCCAGCGGCAGCGGATCGCCATTGCCCGGGCCCTGGTGCTCAAGCCGGCGTTGATCCTGCTCGACGAACCGACCTCGGCCCTGGACCGCACGGTGCAGAAACAGGTGGTCGCGTTGCTGCGTGACCTGCAGGCCAAACACGGCCTGACCTATCTGTTCATCAGCCATGACCTGTCGGTGGTGCGTGCCCTGGCCCATGACCTGATCGTGGTCAAGGACGGCCAGGTGGTCGAACGGGGCAGTACCTGCGCGGTGTTCGACAACCCTCAGCATCCGTACACCCGGGAGTTGCTGGCAGCGACCCTGACCAACACCGCCACTCCGTGCAGCCCGTGAGCCAGAAGCCGATGAACGACCGTGAAAGCCTCAAGGACTACCAGCGGGTTCGCCTGCTGGCGATTCGTTCGCTGTTCGAAAGCATCGAGCAGTCCAGCGAAGGCACGGTGATCGTCGACCGCGATGCGCGGATCGTCTGGATGAACGAGCGTTACGCCAAGCGTTTTGGCCTGACCAGCGCCGAACAGGCCATCGGCCAACCGTGCGAAAGCGTGATCCCCGGCAGCCTGCTGCGCGAGGTGGTACGCACCGGCCGGCCGATTCTGCTGGACCTGCAGGACATGCCCAAGGAACCGCTGGTGGTGATGCGCCTGCCGGTCCACGACGATGCCGGTGCGGTGATCGGCGCCATCGGCTTCGCCCTGTTTGGCGAGTTGCACAGCCTGTCGCCACTGCTCAAGCGCTACCAGAGCATGCAGGAAGAACTGGCCTCGACCCGTTCGCTGCTGCGGGCGCGGCAGACCAAGTACAATTTCGCCCACTTCATCGGCACCAGCGGCGCGAGCCTGGAGGTCAAGCGCCGCGCCCGCCGCAGCGCCAGTGCCGACTCGCCGGTATTGCTGCTGGGTGAAACCGGCAGCGGCAAGGAACTGCTGGCTCAGGCCATCCACAGTGCCTCGCCGCGGGCGCACAAGGCGTTCGTCAGCATCAACAGTGCAGCGATTCCGGAAACCCTGCTGGAAGCGGAATTCTTCGGCACCGCTCCGGGCGCCTTCACCGGTGCCGACCGCAAGGGCCGGCCCGGCAAACTGCAGATCGCCCAGGGCGGCACCCTGTTTCTGGACGAGATCGGCGACATGCCGCTGACCCTGCAGAGCAAATTGCTACGGGTGCTGCAGGAGAAGGAGTTCGAGCCGGTCGGTTCCAACGAAGTGCTGCGCAGTGATGTGCGGGTGATCGCCGCGACCTCCACCGATCTGGAAGCGGCGATCAAGCGCGGCGAGTTCCGCGCCGATCTGTATTACCGCCTCAATGTCCTGCCGATCCAGGTGCCGCCGCTGCGTGAGCGCCTGGAGGATTTGCCGGCACTGAGTGAGGCGATCCTGGAGGAGTTGCGCAGCCATCATGAGCTGACGAGCGAAGCGCTGGAGTTGCTGGGCCAGCATGCCTGGCCGGGCAATATCCGCGAACTGCGCAATGTGCTGGAGCGGGCGGCGCTGTTGAGCGATACGCAGGTGCTGGACGCTGCCGATATTCGTGGCGCGATCGGAACGTTCAGTCCGTTGGAGCGCACGCAGGCTCCTGTCATGACCTCTCTGGGGAACGAAACCTTCAACGTCGCCCGGGAGCGATTCGAACGGCAGTTGATCGAGGCGACCCTGGCGCAATGCGGCGGCAAGGTGGTGGACGCAGCCAGGCAATTGGGGCTGGGCCGCTCGACCCTGTACAAGAAGATGGTGGCGCTGGGCATTAGCGAGTCTCAATAAAGAGACTAAAATCCCAGTATAGAGACACTCCCCACTCCCGAAAACACTACCCTCTGTAGGAACCGGGCTTGCCCGCGAATGCCCACAACTCGGTCCTTCAGGAACACCGCGTTATCGTTCTTCGCGGGCAAGCCCGGCTCCTGCAGGGGCGTGGCACTTTCAAAAAAGTCTCTTTTTAGAGACTTCCATAAATCCGAGCGTTCATAAAATATAGAATATCGTTATTTTTCAAAAGCTTATTGATATGGCATGAAACTCGCTATTCCCAACGGAGATTCAGACCCAACTTACAAAAATAACAATTTGGAGACACACCATGAGTGTGATCATCGCCCTCGCAGCCCTGGCGCTGCTGATGCTTGCCGCCTACCGTGGCTACAGCGTCATCCTGTTTGCCCCCATCGCCGCCCTCGGCGCCGTCCTGCTGACCGATCCGTCTGCCGTCGCCCCGGCCTTCACCGGCGTGTTCATGGACAAGATGGTCGGCTTCATCAAACTCTACTTCCCGGTGTTCCTGCTCGGCGCCGTGTTCGGCAAGCTGATCGAGCTGTCGGGCTTCTCCCGTTCCATCGTCGCCGCCGCGATCCGCCTGTTCGGCACCCGCCAGGCGATGCTGGTGATCGTACTGGTCTGCGCCCTGCTGACCTACGGCGGCGTCTCGCTGTTCGTGGTGGTGTTCGCGGTCTATCCGTTCGCCGCCGAGATGTTCCGCCAGAGCAACATCCCCAAACGCCTGATTCCGGCGACCATCGCCCTCGGCGCGTTTTCCTTCACCATGGACGCCCTGCCCGGCACCCCGCAGATCCAGAACATCATCCCCAGCACCTTCTTCAACACCACCGCCTGGGCCGCGCCGTGGCTGGGCGTGATCGGCACGGTATTCGTGTTCTGCGCCGGCATGCTGTTCCTGCAGCGCCAGCGCAACAAGGCCCAGCGCGCCGGCGAGGGCTACGGCACGCAGTTGCGCAACGAACCGGAAACCGCCGAGGACATCCGCCTGCCCAATCCCTGGGTCGCCCTCTCGCCGCTGCTGCTGGTGGGCATCATGAACCTGCTGTTCACCCGCTGGATTCCGCTTTGGTACGGCAAGACCCACACCCTCAGCCTGCCCGGCATGGCCGCGCCGGTGCAGACCGAAGTCGCCAAGCTCACCGCCATCTGGGCAGTCCAGGCGGCCTTGCTGGTGGGCATCATCATGGTGCTGGCATTCGGCTTCCGAGCGATTCGTGGCAAGCTCGCCGAAGGCAGCAAGAGCGCGGTCAGTGGCGCCCTGCTGGCCGCGATGAACACTGCCTCGGAGTACGGTTTCGGTGCGGTGATCGCCTCGCTGCCGGGCTTTCTGGTACTGGCCGACTGGCTCAAGAGCATTCCCAACCCCCTGGTCAACGAAGCCGTTACCGTGACCCTGCTGGCCGGGATCACCGGCTCGGCCTCGGGCGGCATGAGCATCGCCCTGGCGGCCATGGCCGACAGCTTTATCAGCGCCGCCCACGCCGCCAATATTCCGCTGGAAGTGCTGCACCGGGTCGCCGCCATGGCCAGTGGCGGCATGGACACCCTGCCCCACAACGGCGCGGTGATCACCCTGCTGGCGGTCACCGGGCTGACCCACCGCGAGGCCTACAAAGATATTTTCTGCATCACACTGATCAAGACCCTGGCGGTCTTCGTGGTGATCGCCACGTTCTACGCCACCGGCATCGTCTGAGGAATCGACTATGAGTCTCAAAGGAAAAACCGCACTGGTCACCGGCTCCACCAGCGGCATCGGCCTGGGCATCGCCCTGAGCCTGGCCAAGGCCGGCGCCGACCTGATTCTCAACGGCTTCGGCGATGCCAGCGCGGTGCTCAGCCAAGTGCGCGAGTTCGGCGGCAAGGTCGGCCATCACCCGGCCGATGTCAGCGACCCGGCGCAGATCGCCGAGATGTTCGCCTATGCTGAGCGAGAGTTCGGTGGCGTCGACATCCTGGTCAACAACGCCGGTATCCAGCATGTGGCGGCGGTCGAGGAATTCCCGGTGGAACGCTGGGACGCGATCATCGCGATCAACCTGTCTTCGGTATTCCACAGCACCCGCCTGGCCCTGCCGGGTATGCGCGCCAAGGGCTGGGGGCGGATCGTCAACATCGCCTCGGTGCATGGCCTGGTCGGCTCCGTGGGCAAGGCCGCCTATGTCGCGGCCAAGCACGGGGTGATCGGCCTGACTAAAGTAGTCGGCCTGGAAACCGCCACCGGCAATGTCACCTGCAACGCCATCTGCCCAGGCTGGGTGCTGACGCCGCTGGTGCAGAAACAGATCGACGATCGGGCGGCTACCGGCATCGATCCGCAACAGGCGCAGCATGATCTGCTGGCGGAGAAGCAACCGTCGCTGGAGTTCGTCACACCGCCACAGTTGGGGGAGCTGGTATTGTTCCTGTGCAGCGAGGCTGGCAGCCAGGTGCGTGGTGCGGCGTGGAATATCGATGGTGGGTGGTTGGCGCAATAGCCAAGATGGTTGGCAGCCTTGAGGTCGCCTTCGCGGGCAAGCCCGGCTCCTACAGGCATCACCCAAACCCTGTAGGAGCAGGCGGTGCGGCGATCCGACTTGCCCGCGAAGAGGCCCGCATGAACAACACAATAAACAAGGGAACCCCATGTCAGAAGTCCTGTGGCGCCCCAGCGCAGAGCGCATCAGCAAGACCCGCATCGAAGCCTTCCGGCGTTTCGTCAATCATCGCCACGATCTGCAGATCGCCGACTATCCGGCCCTGCACCGCTTCAGCATCGAGCACCGGGAGAACTTCTGGCAGGCCATCGTCGATTTCTTCGATGTCGAATTCCACAACCCGCCCAGCAGAGTGCTGATCGAAGAACAGCAGATGCCCAGCGCCCGCTGGTTCCCCGACGCCACGCTGAACTTCGCCGAACATCTGCTGCGCCGCCGCGACGATCATCTGGCGGTGGTCGCGGTCAGCGAGGACGGTCGCCGGGAAACCCTCACCCACGCCGAACTGGCCGCCCATGTCGCCGGCCTGCAACAACGCCTGCGCGAGGCTGGCGTCGGGATCGGCGACCGGGTCGCGGCCTGCATGCCGAACACCTGGCAGACCCTGGTCGGCATGCTCGCCACCAGCAGCCTGGGAGCGACCTGGTCCTGCTGCTCGCCAGACTTCGGCACCCATGGCGTGATCGACCGCTTCGGCCAGATCGAGCCCAAGGTGCTGATCGCCTGCGCCGGCTACCGCTATGCCGGCAAGACGCTCGACCAGAGCGCCAAACTCAACGAAATCCTCGAACACCTGCCCACTCTGCAACACCTGCTGCTGGTGCCCTATACCCACTCCCAGGTTCGCGTCGAGGACTTGCGGACCCACGCCAGGGTGAGTCTATGGGAAGAGTTCTACCAGCCTGGCGGCGAGCCGTATTTCGTCCCGGTGCCCTTTGCCCATCCGCTCTATATCCTCTACTCCAGCGGTACCACCGGTATCCCCAAGTGCATCGTCCACAGTACCGGCGGCGTGTTGCTGCAACACCTCAAGGAGCACGGCCTGCATGTCGACCTGGGGCCACAAGACTGCCTGTTCTACTACACCACCTGCGGCTGGATGATGTGGAACTGGCTGGTATCGGCGCTGGCGGTTGGTGCCACGGTGGTGCTGTATGACGGCTCGCCGTTTCATCCCGGCCCGCAACGCCTGCTCGACCTGATCGACAGCGAGGACATCAGTGTCTTCGGCACCAGCCCCAAGTACCTGGCTGCCCTCGAACAGGAAGGGCTCAGCCCACGCCAGACGCACCGGCTGACCCGCCTCAAGACCCTCCTCTGCACCGGCTCGCCGTTGTCGCCCCACAGCTACGACTACGTCTACCGGGAGATCAAGGCCGAGCTGTGCCTGTCGTCGATGTCCGGTGGCACCGATATCGTTTCGTGTTTCGTCAGCGGCAACCCGGTGCTGCCGGTCATTCGCGGGCAGATGCAGTGCAAGAGCCTGGGCATGGCGGTCGAGGTCTGGGACGACAAGGGCCAGCCATTACATGGCGAAAAAGGCGAGCTGGTCTGCACCCGGCATTTTCCGGCGATGCCGGTCGGGCTGTGGAACGACCCGCGGCAGGAGAAACTCAAGGCCTCCTATTTCAGCCTGTTCCCCGGCGTCTGGGCCCAGGGTGACTACGCCGAGGAACTCGACGGCGGCGGCCTGATGATCCACGGTCGCTCCGATGCCGTCCTCAACCCCGGCGGCGTACGCATCGGCACGGCAGAGATCTATCGGCAGGTGGAAAAAGTCGACGCGGTAGTGGAAAGCCTCGCCATCGGCCAGCCATGGCAGAACGATGTGCGGGTGGTGCTGTTCGTACGCCTTCAGGAGGGCATGACGCTCGATGATGCGCTACAGCAACGTATCCGCCAGGTGATCCGCGACAACACCACCGCGCGTCATGTGCCGGCGAAGATCGTCGCGGTGACGGACATCCCGCGCACCCTGAGCGGCAAGATCGTCGAACTGGCGGTACGTAACGTGGTGCACGGGCTGCCGGTGAAAAACACCGACGCCCTGGCCAATCCCGAAGCGCTGGAGCAGTTCCACGATCGCCCGGAACTGCGCGATTGACCTCGCGAAGGGCTAGCCCAGGTAACGCATCACCACCGCCTGGAAAGCGTCACGCTGTGAATGGCCGGCGAGCAGGATTCGCCCATCGCCTTGCAGCGCCAGCGCGGTGACGGTGTCCAGGCTCTTGCCCAGGCGAGTGCGCACGTAGCCCTTGCCCGAAGCGAAGTCGGGGTCAGGTTGCCCGCCCGGCAGGTAACGCGCCAGTAGCAGATCCGAACCGAACCCGGCCACCGTCGAGCCGGCGGCGAGAATCGCCCCGTCCGGTTGCAGCGTGAGCGTCGCCCAGCGATAGGCCGGCGCATTGATATCCAGCAACACGGCGGCGCCCCGGTTGAAACGCCGGTCGATGCAGCCATTGGCGCTGAAGCCTTGCAACGCACCGCCCAACGGGTCGAAACGATTCCCCACGCAAAACAATTGGCCCTGCGCGCTGCGGGCCAGTCGCGTGACCATCGAACTGGCGTCGGCAAAACGCACGAACAAGTACCCCTCAAGACCAAAGGCCGGGTCCAGTTGACCATCCGGCAGATAGCGGGCAATCAGGCCGCAGGGTGGGAAATCGATCGAACCACCCACCAGGATCTTGCCGTCAGACTGCAATAGGGAACAATTGAGCCAGGTATTCATCAGCCGTCGTCGTACCATCACGAACCCCAGGCCATTGAAACTGTGGTCAAGGCCACCCTCCGGCAGCAGACGTACCAGCAGGCCCACATGGTCAGTGGCACCATCGCTATGGTTGAGGGTCAGCAGGATCTTGCCATCAGGTTGCACACTACCGGAGCAATTCTCGACACCCGCCAGCCCCGGCGGCAGCCAATGGTCACGGGGGCCCTCGGAGAGCCTGCCGGGCAGGCGCAACAGTTGAATGCCTTGCTCGCCAAAGCACGGATCGAGACGACCATCGGCAAAGAACCGCGCCACCGCCGGAATGGTTCGGCGGTCATCGGGATAGTGCAAGCCAAACACCAGAATCCGCCCATCGCACAAACGGCGCAGGCTGATAGCCGTCGACCCGCCTTCGGCGTCGAAGCGACCGACCAGGCTGCCACCCTGGCCGAACGAGGCATCCATCGAACCGTCGGGGTTGAGGCGGGCCAGCCCAAAATGCACGCCGTCGGGCAGATCCACCTTGGCGACCACGAGGATTTTTCCATCGGGACAGAACAGCAGATCATTGGCCTGGCTCGACAGGCTGCCAGGAAACGTCACCAGCGCTTTACCCAGGAAGCCAAATCCCCGGTCCAACTGACCCGCCGGGTTGACCCGGTTGCTGCGCAACGCGTGCACCATCATCAGGGGATTCCTCCATGAAAGGGACGTCGCCTGCGGTTGTGCCAACCGTTGCGATCTGCCCGCTATTCAATCCATTGAGGTTTCCCCGCACAACTGTCAGAAATAACAGGTTTTGTGGCTCATCGCGCCATACCAGTGACCCCGGGAGCCATTTGTATGGAACCGGACGGCGCTGCTGTCCAAACCACTGCTATGGCGCGCCGCAACCTCATTCCATGGCCGTCTTGACCATCGCCAGTTCCGGGTGGCTGACCAGCTTGTCGATGTGCAGTTCTTCATCATTGAGCCAGGTCTCGGTGAGCACTCGATAGTGCTCCATATCCCGGCAGCGCATGCGCAGGCTGTAGTCGAAAGCGCCACTGATCAGATGGCACTCCAGCACCTGGGGACAGGCGCGGATCTTGGCTTCGAAGGCCCTCTGCGCCGACCGCCCGCTCTGTCCGGACAACGCCACCAACACCAGCAGCGACAGGCCGGGCGACAGCTTGTTTTCGTCAAGAATGGCCCCGTAGCCACGGATCACGCCCAACTGCTCCAGCTTGCGCACGCGCTCCAGGCAAGGCCTGGGCGTCAGGTGCACGCGCTCGGAAAGCTTCTGGTAGGTGATGCGCCCATCGTGGCGCAACACCTCGATAATTGCCTGGTCGATACGATCCAACACAATCGACAAGTCACGAATTTCAGCCATGGATGGCTTGCCTCACTTGAAACGGCCAGAAAGAAACGGACGACATTGTACGGCCTTCCTTGACCGATGCCCGAATCACTTTCAACGGTGCCCGGTCAAGATCGCCATATTGCCCGAGATGGCTGGTTAACCGCCGCCCATGGAAATATGATGTTCGACGCGGCACTCACCGTGAGCGCCCCCAGGACTTCATCCAAAAAAGGAATCCCATGAAAGACTTCGTCATCGGCGTCAACAACATCGTTCTGTACATTGCCCTGGGTTTCATCTGGCTGATCGGCCTGATCACCATGTTCAGCAGCAGCTTCCTGACCGGCCTCGGCGGCCTGATCGGCGGTACGCTGATCTGGTGCATCATCTCCGGTTTCTGGTTCGTCCAGTCGGCCACCTATGAAGAACTGCGCAAGCTGAACGCGAAAGGCAACTGACGCGCAGGCACTCCGGCAGACGCGGCCGCCTCTGGCAGGCCGCGGCTCCCCTTCCTCTGGGCGACGACCGTCAAACGACAAGAACGGACTCCCCCGAACTTCTTTTCATCTGCACAGCCAAACTCACCAGCAGGCGGCACCCTGAGACCATTCAGGTAGTTTTTATGTACGGGGCAATCATGAAATCACCAGAAACCGGGACGCTCGAACAGACCGTCGAGCAAGACATGCACTACCGAACCATGTTCGAGGCTGTCGACACCGGCTTCTGCATTATCGAAATGAAGTTTGATATGACCGGAAAACCGGTGGATTACCGCTTTATCGACATGAACCCGGCGTTCGAACGCGAAACCGGGCTCACCAACGCCAAGGGGCGCTGGGTACGGGATCTGCTCCCGGCCCACGAACAATACTGGTGCGATATCTACGGTGACGTTTATCTGACTGGGGTCGAACAACGTCTTGAAAACCAGGCGCAGGCACTCGATCGCTGGTATGCCGTGCATGCAGTCCGTGTCGGTAGTCCCGGGGCATACAAAGTCGCCGTGTTCTTCAACGACATCACCGAACGGCGCCAGGCGGAAATCGCTCTCAAGCAACTCAACGCCTCGCTGGAACAAGAAGTCGCCTCCCGTACCGACGACCGCAACCAATTGTGGACGCTCTCGTCGGATATCATGCTGCGTTGCAGCTTCGATGGCCAGATCATCGCCATCAACCCGGCCTGGGAAACCACGCTGGGCTGGTCCGAAGCCGAGCTGCTCGGCACCAGCCTGTATGACCTGATCCACCCCGACGATATCGAACAAAGCCTTGAACAAGCCCGGTTCTCCGCGACCGGACGCAGCATTTGCCGCTTCGAGAACCGCTACCGCTGCAAGCACGGCGGCTACCGCTGGATCAACTGGTCCTCCAGCCCGTCCAATGAGGTCATAAACGCCGTGGGCCGCGACTGCACCCTCGACAAGGAGCAGGCCCAGGCCCTGGCCAAGGCCGAGTCACAACTGCGCCAGAGCCAGAAGATGGAGGCCGTCGGGCAACTGACCGGAGGCCTGGCTCATGACTTCAACAACCTGTTGACCGGCATCAGCGGCAGCCTGGAAATGCTCCAGAGCCGGATCAATCAGGGCCGCGTGGAAAACCTCGAGCGCTACATCAATGCCGCGCTGATCGCCTCACGCCGGGCCACCGCCCTGACGCATCGGTTGCTGGCCTTCTCCCGCCGCCAGACCCTCGACTCCCGGGCGACCAACGTCAACCTGATGGTCAAGGACATGCAAGACCTGATACGGCGCACCGTCGGTCCATCGATCCAACTCGAATCAAAACTGTCCGAGAACCTGTGGACCACCCTGGTGGACCAGAACCAGTTGGAGAACTCGCTGCTCAACTTGTGCATCAATGCTCGTGATGCGATGCCCGACGGCGGTCATCTGCGCATCGAAACCGCCAACATCACCCTCAACTCGGCATCGGCCCTGGCCCTGGAACTGCCGCCCGGTGGTTATGTGTACCTGAGTGTCGCAGACAGCGGCTGTGGAATGTCGACCGACATCCTGAGCAAGGTCTTCGAGCCCTTCTTCACCACCAAGCCCCTGGGCTCCGGAACCGGTCTCGGCCTGTCGATGGTCTATGGTTTCGCCCTGCAGTCCGGCGGCCAGGTACGCATCCATTCGCAACCGGGCAACGGCACCCAGGTGCGTATCTACCTGCCACGCCACTTCGCCGATGCCCAGGAGCCCGCGGTTGTCCGTAGCGCACCGCCAGCCCTGCACGCCGTGGCGGGCGAAACGGTGCTGGTGGTCGATGACGAACCCCAGGTGCGGATGCTCATGGTCGATCTGCTCGAGGAGCGTGGCTACAAGGTGTGGGAAGCCAGCGACGGGGCAAAGGGGCTGCAGATCCTGCAATCGCCGATTCGTATCGACCTGCTGGTCAGCGACGTCGGTCTGCCCGGTGGCATGAACGGCCGCCAACTGGCGGAACTGGCCCGGCAAACCCGGCCTGGGCTCAAGGTCCTGTTCGTCACCGGCTACGCCGAGCACTCGGTCATCGGTGATGGCAACCTCGCGGCCGGCATGCATGTGATGACCAAGCCGTTTGCCCTGGATGATCTGGCCAACCGCGTGCGGGACGTGATCATCCATACCTGATGGCCTTGCTGAGCGCTCGCCCGAGCGCCGTTGAACAGAGCCGTTGATGACCGGGAACTTGCCTGTGGGTTATAAACCTTATTGATAATAAGGTTTATAACGAAGACTCGAACCACAAACGCCAGACAAAAAAAAGCCCAAGCGGCTGATGGACGCTTGGGCCTTAAAAAATGCATAAACCGTGGTAGGTGAACGCGAGGCAATAATAACGGATCCCGGAAACTTGTAACAAGATATTTTGAGTGTAATTTTATTCATAACTCTTTCAATAACCACAGTTTTTTACGGGATATACCTAAGCAAAAGGCCATAAACAGGACTGTTTTGGCCACTTCAACCCGACAAGTAGCGTATTTGCACCAAAGTAGTTCGTGTCAGTTATCAAAAAAGCCAGAAAGACCACAGTTAATATCTGGGAATTACTCAACAACACGGTCATCGTCATCATTCGGCCGAATATGAAATCCGATGAACGGCCTATTCAATAACCCCTGTTTACCCGACCCCGATTGTTCCTCGAAACAGGAAAGTTCCGGACACCGCCAAAAATATAAACCGGCCCGAAGCCCCAGGATCATTTGCGTACCCGCTCGCGCCCGGCGACAATTGGCGCTCCATTCATTTCGAGGTTCGCAACATGCGTAAAGCACTTACCGTCCTGGCGCTCAGCGCCCTGTTTACCCAAGGCGCCATGGCTGCCGGGGGTACCCAGGCAGCAGTCGGAGGTGGCTTGGGCGGCGTCCTGGGCAACGTGGTCGGCCAGCAGATGGGTGGCAGCACCGGCGCGGCAATCGGTGCCGGCCTGGGCGGCGCAGCAGGCGGCGCCGTGGCAGCCAAGAAAGGCAAGAAGACCAAGGCAGCCCTGGGTGGCGGCCTGGGCGCGGCAGGCGGTTCGCTGCTGGGCAACCAGCTCGGCGGCAGTACCGGCGCAGCGATCGGCGCTGGCCTGGGTGGCGCCGCCGGCGGCGCACTGGGCGGTCGCAAGTAACCTCCCCCGCGACGAAAAAACCCGACACTGGCTGTCGGGTTTTTTATTTCACCATGACGCCAACACCGAACTTCGCCGGACGACGTCGAGACCCGATACGCGACGACCATCAGCCAGGACAGCGAGGGCGCAGGCCAGGATCAACCAGGGCCGTCACTCGCAGCTGCAAGAAGCGGCACCAAAACCTCGCTGATGGGTGTTGCAATGCCACGCGCCCGGCCAAGACGGGAGATCACACCGTTGCGAATGTCCCATTCGAGTGGCCTGCCAGCTTCTCGATCCGTCAGGATAGAGGTGCTCATGTCGGCGGGAAACGCCAGGAACGTGTCGAGGATCGCCTGCGGCACCTCGTCGTCCAGTTCGGCACCCTCGGCACGGGCCACGACCAGACATTCCTGCAGATAGTCCAGGGTAAGCCTGGAGATGTCGGACCGGCTGAACATGCCCGCGCGACGATGCGTGAGCGCCATGAGCCCGGCCGCTGCGTTCTGCAGCAGCTTGCGCCAGGCCAGGGATCTGAAATCTGCGGCCAGCTCAACGAAACAGCGGGTGCCTTGCAGTGCTTCGGCTATCATGCGAGAAGCCGGCGTGTCCGGCAGGCTGAGGCGCGCATCGCCTCGCAAGCGCACCGAGCCATCGGCTTGCGCCTGCGCAGGAAACCACACGACAGCGGGAACCACCTGCCCACGTGGGCAATGTGGGGCGATCGTCTCCCTCTGCTCGACGCCGTTTTGCAGAACACACACGACCGTTTGCGGACCGACCAACGCGGCAAGCCACCCCGCCGCGGCCTCGGTCTGTGTTGTCTTGACAGCGAGAAAGACGAGATCGACCGTGTGATCGATCTGTCCGGGATCCGTCCGGACGGGGCCGGGAATGCTGATGAGGCGATCGCCCTCCTGCAACGTCAGATGATCGCGGAACGTGCGGCCGCATAGCAACGGCGTGCGGCCAACTTCATGCAGCACTGCCGCGATCGTGGTGCCAATGGCACCCGGTCCCACAACAGCGACGGATGTCAGGTTTTCTGTATCCATGGACGCGAACTCCTGTGGCTCTGTTGCAGAGTGCCTGCCAAGACGATGATTGTGTGCGGCAGACAGGCCATGTAATATATTACATATGAATATCAAATCCTGTAATAAAATTACGAGCAGTGACGGGCGGCTCGGGCAATGGATTGGCAGCATCCAGGCCCGCAGCGCCGGTCTCGCCGCCAGCGAGGCGAAGGTGGTCGCCCTGCTGCTGGCTGATCCCTTGTTCGTCGGTGCGAGCACGGCCGCGCAGGTAGCCGAACGCGCTGGCGTCTCAGCGCCGAGCGTGGTCCGCGCTGCGCGTGCGATCGGGTTCGGCGGGTTTGCCGAACTCAAGATCGAGATCGCCCGTGCACGCGGTACCACCCGGTTCTTTGCACCGCCTGAAGCACTCGCTGCGGACGCTACGTCGGCTTCAGTGCTGGAGAGCTCCATCCGCGCAGGCACCGACGCCCTGACCGCACTCGGCGGGGCCATCGAACTCGCGGAGTTCGACAAGGCGGTCGATAGGATCCTGTCTGCACGACAGGTGATTGCATTCGGTGCCGGTCCGTCCTCTACGGTGGCCGCCGACGCCGTTTTCCGTCTGCGTGCGGTCGGCGTGACGACCATCAGCATCCCGGACCACTTGTCGGCAATGATCGCGACGCGCCTGCTAGGTCCTGATGATGTCGTCATCGCCGTCAGTTCGACCGGGCGCACTTCCACCACGCTCGCCATCGCCGATGCCGCGTCATCTGCCGGGGCCTCGCTCATCGCCATCACCAACCAGTACGGCACACCCCTGGCGACCCTCGCGGATATCGCCCTGGTGGTCGGCGGAGCACCACTGCCGGCGCAGATGGCCGCAGCGGGCAGCCGACTGGCCCAACTCGTCGTCGTTGACGCCCTGGTCGCCGCCCTCGCCCTGCGCGACCCAGAGCGCAGCCGACACGCAGAGCGGGCAGGCATCGACCTGCCCGACATCGACTGATGAACCTCAGCACTGTAGCGCTCGTCCTCGCTGCGGCAACAGCCCATGCGCTATGGAACATCGCCTCGAAGTACAAGCGGGAAGATACCTTCCTGTTTGTCTGGGCCTATACCTGCGCCTCGGCGCTGCTGTGCGTGCCGATCGGCATTGCCCTCATGGTCACGGGGCAGCAGGTGCTCGATTGGCGGCTCACGCTGGGTTGCGCCGTATCGGCGGCCTTGCACATTGCATACTCCCTGATCTTGCAGGCCGGTTACGGCCGAGCAGAACTTGGGGTGGTTTATTCCGTCGCCCGCGGCACGGGGCCCCTGCTGACGATACTGTTCGCGGTTCTCCTGCTAGGGGAGCGGCTCACTGCAATCGCGGTGCTCGGCGCGATCCTCATCGTCACCGGCATCCTCGTCGTCGTCGGCAATCTATTCAGAAGCGGGAGCAGCCGTACGCTGCCGGGGGTGCTGTGGGGGGCCGCAACAGGTGCCACTATCGCCGCATACACCCTCTGGGACAGCCACTCGATCACCTCGTGGCAACTGGCGCCCGTCAGCTATTACGCTGGCACACTACTGCTGCAAGGCCTGATCCTCAGCCCCATCGCGCTGCTACGGCGACAGCGGATCCCTGCCGTCCTGCGCGCTGACGCGGTACCGATCCTGATCGTGGCCGTGTTCTCTCCACTGGCCTACATCCTCGTTCTCACCGCCATGCTGAGCGCGCCGGTGGCACTTGTCGCGCCCCTGCGTGAGTCATCCATTGTCATCGGCTCTTTCCTCGCGTGGTGGCTTTTCCGTGAGGGCCATCTCGCGCGCCGCGTTGTCGGTGCAGTGATAGTCCTGGCCGGGATCGTGGCCATCAGTCTTTGAGGCGTCCGGGCAACCTCACCCGGATGCTGGCGATACAAGAGCCCACCTTTTAGCGCCGGGTCTCAAGGTGCGCAGGAGCCGGCGCAGTGCCCTGCCCGGGTTGCAACCAGCGCCTGAACAACCGCGTCATCCGTGGCATGAACACATACACCACCAACAACACGATGGTCAGGGTAATCACCACGTTGGCCGGCACATAACCGCCCAGCCAGGGCCACAATGCGAAGACCGGCTTCCACAACAACGGCACCAGGAACGTCAGCGGCAGGATCACCAGAAATGTCACGCAGGCCTGCTTCCAGCGCGGTGGCGGGGTCGGGGCATCCATCTGCTGGGGGTTGAACCAGAATTCGCGGTCTTCATTGATTTCGGTCTGGTCACCATCGGCCAACAACGAGCGGGCCTGATCGACCAACTCCCGGCGATCAGCGGAATCCAGCCAGACCTGCAACTGTTCGGTACTGGCAAAACGTAGCACGCTGGTGAACAGCGCCAGGCCGCTACTGTGGCCACGGACCACGTCGATGCCCAGATGTCCGGGGTAACTGCGTGCCTTGGCGACGATCTCGCGCAACCAGGCTTCGTACGCTGGCTCCCCGCCTTGCTTGACCCGGTGGCGCACCAACAGCGTGACCACGCCTTCGGACAATTCGATATTCATGGCTGATTCCGTCCCTCTGTCTCTGAACGATAAGACCAGTGTCGTCGCGACACTCGCCCCTCCCTCTTGCCTGACCCGACGCCGTGGCACCGGGTGCATCAATATGGCAGCTGACTGCGGGCTCCACTTGGAGACCTGTGCTACCGGCGTGAGACGCACTGTAGGGCCTGGATAAAAAAGGGACAATTCCATAAAATCGAGATTCATTGATTCTATCGAAGGAACAATCATGGATCGCATCGAATGCATGCGGACGTTTGTCGCCACCGTCGGAGCCAATGGCTTTGCGGCGGCGGCACGGGCGATGGATGTACCGCGCTCAAAAGTCAGCAAGCAGATCCAGGCCCTGGAAGAAGCGATCGGCGTGCAGTTGCTGCTGCGCACCACCCGTAGCCTGCACCTGACCGAAGCCGGCGCCGAGTACTACGAGTCGGCCCGCGAACTGCTCGCCTCGCTGGACGAAGCCGAGCAGCGGGCCCGCGATGGCATCGGTGAGCTGCGCGGGGTATTACGCGTCAACGCGCCGATGTCCTTCGGCCTGCGGCGATTGGGGCGGCTGATCCCGCTGTTTCATCGAGAGCATCCGAACGTCGAACTGCAACTGGTACTCAGTGACCAGCAGGTAGACCCGGTCAAGGGTGGTTTCGACGTGACCATCCGCATCGCCAGCCTGCCGGACTCGTCCATGATCGCCAAGTTGCTGGCCCCGGCACCGCGCATCATGGTCGCCTCCCCCGATTACCTGCAACGCGCCGGCATCCCCACCACGCCACGGGAACTGTCTGCCCACCAGTGCCTGAACTACGGCTACCTGCAAAGCGGTGTCAGCCTGCAACTGAGCAATGGCAGGGAGACTCAACGGGTCACCGTCAACGGTCCGCTGCATGCCAACAACGGCGACCTGCTGGCCCAGGCCGCCGAAGCGGGCATGGGCATCGCCCTGCTGCCGGATTTCATCGTCGAGGAAGCCCTGGCCGCCGGGCGCCTGGTACCGGTGATGTGCGAATGGCAGGCGCCTCCGATCAGCATCAACGCCGTGTATGCCTCGGCACGCCGGGTACCGCAGAAGACCCGGGCGTTCATCGACTTCCTGGTGCGCGAACTGGCGGTGGTCGCAGCGAGCTGAAACAAATAAACTGTATATGCATACAGATAAGGATTGCTCAAAGCCCTGGCAGTGAGCATGCTATCCGCTCTATCGCGCACATGATCGAACGAAGGTGGCAATGCGGCTGTTCCTCTGCGAAAAACCCTCCCAGGCCAAGGACATTGCTGCCGTACTCGGCGCCACGCGCCGTGGCGACGGCTGCTGGGTCGGCGCCAATGCCACGGTCACCTGGTGCATCGGTCATCTGTTGGAGACCGCGCCGCCGGATGCCTACGACGCTCGCTACAAGCGCTGGGTACTGGCCGATCTGCCAATTGTCCCGGAAAAATGGAAGATGCAGGTCAAGCCCAAGACCGCCAGTCAGTTCAAGGCGGTCAAGCGCCTGCTGGGTGAAGCACGGGAACTGGTGATCGCCACCGACGCCGACCGCGAAGGGGAAATGATCGCCCGCGAACTGGTGGAGCATTGTCGTTATCGCGGGCCGATCCAGCGGCTCTGGTTGTCGGCACTCGACGATGCCTCGATCCGCAAGGCACTTGCCGCGCTCAAACCCGGCGGCGAAACCTTCAACCTCTATCATTCGGCCCTGGGCCGCACGCGAGCCGACTGGCTGATCGGCATGAACATGAGCCGGCTGTTCACCCTGCTCGGCCGCCAGTCCGGCTACCAGGGCGTGTTACCGGTGGGCCGGGTACAGACGCCGACCCTGCGCCTGGTAGTGGATCGCGACCGCAGCATCGCCGACTTCGTGCCGGTGGCCTATTGGGCAATCGATGTGCACCTGCTGCATGAAGGCCAGCCCTTCGTCGCCCAATGGCGCGCGCCACAGGACGCCTGTGACGATCAGGATCGCTGCCTGAACCAGGCCCTCGCCCAACAGGCCGCCGCAGCCATGAGCGTGGCGGCCAGCGCACGGGTGGTGAAACTCAAGACCGAGCGGATTCGCGAAGCCGCGCCCCTGCCCTTCGACCTTGGCACCTTGCAGGAAGTGTGTTCGAAACGCCTGGGGCTGGGCGCCCAGGAAACACTGGATATTGCCCAGTCGCTGTACGAAACCCACAAGGTCATCACCTACCCGCGCAGCGACTGCGGCTTTCTGCCCCTCAGCCAACATGGTGATGCCGCGCGGGTGCTGGCCGCTCTGGAACGGGCCGACCCGAGCCTGGGCAAACTGGCGCCCTATCTCGATTCGAGCCGCCGCTCACGGGCCTGGAACGATGCCAAGGTCACCGCCCACCACGGCATCATCCCGACCGGCACGGGGGCGAACCTCGAACGCTTGCAAGGCAAGCCCCGAGCCGTCTACACGCTGATTCGCGCCCGTTACCTGGCGCAGTTCCTGCCCAACCACGAATACGACCGCACCCAGGCCGATTTCGACTGTGCCGCCCAGGCACTGCGGGCCGTGGGCAAGCGAGTGATCGAGCCCGGCTGGAAACGCGCCCTGCCGGAGGCTCTGGCACCGGCCAAAGGCCGCGAAGCCCCAGAACCACAGGCCTTGCCAGCGTTGCGTGAAGGCAGCGAGTGCGCAGTGGACCGGGTCGACCTCAAGGACCTGTGGACCCAGCCACCGAAGCCTTTTACCGAGGGTGACCTGATCAAGGCGATGAAAAACGTTGCCCGATACGTGGAAGACCCGCGCCTGAAGCAGAAGCTCAAGGAAACCACCGGCATCGGCACCGAAGCTACCCGCGCCAGCATCATCCAGGGTCTGCTGGAGCGCAATTACCTGGTCAAGCACGGCAAGAGCCTGTCAGCGACTGCAGCGGCCTTCAGCCTGATTGATGCCGTGCCAAAGGCCATTGCCGATCCGGGCACCACCGCCATCTGGGAGCAGGCGCTGGACATGGTGCAAAGCGGCGAGATGAGCCTGGAAGAATTCGTCGCCAAGCAGGCGGCGTGGATGAGCAAACAGGTGGGGCGCTGCGTCGAACTGAAGCTGCAGATCAGCATGCCACCCGGCACGGCGGCGCCAGCGCCATGGAAAAAGAAACGCAAGGCCTCTGCAAGCAGAACGACAAAAGCCCGCCGCCCGACGAAAGCGGCAGGGAGTCATCCTAAAAAATGAACCGCTCTAGAACCAACACGCCGGTATAGGGAAAGGTGAAAGAAGGTGTGCCGCGAGAGTGCATCGTGATGCCGTACTCAAGACATGCAGCCCTTCTGTTATCTTCCCGCCCTACCCTCAATCTGCTGACCGAGGTGGCGAACTTCCGCCCGAAGCGCCTGCAACTCGGTGGTTGCCTGGTTGAGCAATTCCCGATCGGTCAGTCGAGGCTGCGCGCCCTCGGTTGCCTTCTTGCGCCCACGATAGAGGGCAAACGCCATCAGCAGGACCATACAAGCCAGCCAGGACAGAACGATTGCGGCTTTCACTGCCATACCTCCTGAATTGCGCACACGTAGGAACAGACAAAACAAATAATACTGACGACAAACAACGTGACACCGAGCGACACCATCCTGGGCGTTGCATCTCCAGCCAGGAGGTACAACGTCGAAAAACCGGTGATAGCGGCTCCAGCCCCCATGCCAATCAGAGTCTCACCCAGCCACCTGATCGTTCTACTTTCCATGCGGCATCCTTGCGCAAGATTTGGCGGCGCGCATCCTCGCCACCTGTAATCGGATGCTGAGGAACCGTCAGAAAGAGGTCAATCAAAGGAGTGTTTGGCGGTATTTCAAGAACGCCGGAGACGGCAGAGGTCAGCCCGCCGCAAATGCGGACTTGATGCAGAGGGAGGATTCATCGAACGCCAGACGCAAAAAAGGGCCAATCTTTCGATTGACCCTTTCAGACCGCCCAGCAGAGCGGATTTTGTTTGGTAGGCGCGATTGGACTCGAACCAACGACCCCCACCATGTCAAGGTGGTGCTCTAACCAACTGAGCTACGTGCCTGCTGTGAGGCGGCATTTTACGGATTTGCCGAGGGGTGTCAACCCCTTTCTTCCCGCTAAGTCTCTGAATAGGCGAAATTTTTAGTGAGGCTCCAACAACTTCCCTGTTTGGGATGGCTGGCGGGGGTATTTCATCTGAGGTAGGATCAAACCACTCGTAAAAAATATAAAACAGAGGTTGCAGGATGGCGAACACTCCCTACCCCCAGTCCTACTACGCCGCATCGGCCAATCCGGTACCTGAACGCCCTCCCTTGCAGGATGACGTCGAGACCGACGTGTGCGTGATCGGTGCCGGTTATACCGGTCTCTCCAGCGCCCTGTTCCTGCTGGAAAATGGCTTTCGGGTGACCGTATTGGAGGCCGCCAAGGTCGGCTTCGGCGCCTCGGGCCGCAACGGGGGCCAGATCGTCAACAGCTACAGCCGCGATATCGATGTGATCGAACGCAGCGTCGGGGCGAAGCAGGCGCAACTGCTCGGGCAGATGGCCTTTGAAGGCGGCCGGATCATTCGCGAGCGCGTTGCAAAGTACAACATCCAGTGCGACCTCAAAGACGGCGGGGTCTTTGCCGCCCTCAGCAATAAACAGATGGGCCATCTCGAATCCCAGAAGAAACTCTGGGAACGCTTTGGCCACACCCAGCTGGAACTGCTGGATCAGCGCCGTATTCGCGAAGTGGTCAACTGCGATCAGTATGTCGGCGGCATGCTCGACATGAGCGGCGGCCATATCCACCCGTTGAACCTGGCGCTGGGCGAGGCGGCAGCCGTCGAGTCGCTGGGTGGCAAGATCCACGAACAGTCGCCGGCCGTGCGTATCGAGCGCGGTGCCAATCCGGTGGTCCACACGCCCCAGGGCAAGGTCAGGGCCAAGTTCATCATCGTCGCGGGCAACGCCTATCTCGGCAACCTGGTGCCGGAACTGGCCGCCAAGTCCATGCCGTGCGGGACCCAGGTGATTACCACCGAACCTTTGGGCGATGCCCTGGCGAAGTCGCTGTTACCCCAGGATTACTGCGTCGAGGACTGCAACTACCTGCTCGACTACTACCGTCTTTCCGGTGACAAGCGTCTGATCTTCGGCGGTGGCGTGGTCTATGGTGCGCGTGATCCGGCCAATATCGAGGCGATCGTCCGGCCGAAAATGCTCAAGGCCTTCCCGCAGCTCAAGGACGTGAAGATCGACTACGCCTGGACCGGCAATTTCCTGCTGACCCTGTCGCGCCTGCCTCAGGTCGGGCGGTTGGGCGACAACATCTATTACTCCCAGGGCTGCAGCGGCCACGGCGTGACCTACACCCACCTGGCCGGCAAGGTATTGGCCGAGGCACTGCGTGGGCAGGCCGAGCGTTTCGATGCGTTTGCCGATCTGCCGCACTACCCGTTCCCCGGCGGGCAGTTGCTGCGCACGCCGTTCAGTGCGCTGGGGGCGTGGTACTACACGATGCGCGACAAGCTGGGGATCTGAAGCGCTGAAGGGCTTGCAAGCGTTCAGGCTTGCTGGCCCATTCGCGGGCAAGCCCGGCGCCTGCAGGATGGGCGTCGTACGCCAAGTCTGCGTATGGCGCAGACTCGGTTGGAGCCGATCTGAATCAATGCCCGACCAGCGTTTTCCTGGCGCTGGCGGCAGCCTGCTCCTGGCCGGACCGGGCCAGTTCATCGGCGGCGGTCAACCAGCGCTGCCGATCGACCTGGGCCGGCAACTGCGTCGGCGACTGGATCAAGACCGCCCAGCCCCCGGCGCCCTTCCAGGCCGAGCTGAACGTGCCGAAGTCCATCAACAGTCTCCGGTTCATCCCCGCCCGCAGCAGCACCGTCTGCTTGTTGCGGTTGTACCCGGCCACTACCGCATAACGCGGCTCGGACCAGACCCGACCTTCATTGAAGCGCACCAGCACCGGATAACCGGCCGCGACCTGGCTCAACAAGGCCGGCAGTTCGCTATCCAGCGGATAAACCACCATCCCGTACTCACGCGCCAGCCTTTGCATATTGCCTTGCAGATCCGCTTCCGCGCCCGGCAGCTTCAGCGGTTTGTCCAGCAAGCCCGGGGTGACGGTGACGCCCTGCTGAGCCAGCATACTGGCCAGCGCGCCGGGGCCACTCTGGTAGGCCTCACCACGGAAGAACGGCACACCGTTGAGTTCCACACGTTCCGGCAGTCGCTGCAATTGCGACTGCACAGCGCTGCCGGCGCAACCGCCCAGGGCCAGCAGTAACGCGCCCACCATCAGCAACCGACGGGACGACATGGATTGAAAATGGTTGGATCCCTTGAACATCTTCACTCTCTTGATCAGGTGCCAGGCAGATCAGCCCTGGCTCGAGCCTTGATCATAGGTCGCTGGCGCACGGGGGTATAGCCTTTCATCGCAGTTTGTATGGCGCAATAGAGCGAAATGGCTGATCGGACACGACCATTGGTCAATAGCCTGAAACAAGCCAGCAACTAGACTGATCTACAAGTAAGACAAAGTGAGAGAGCCCCGAGCGGGGCAAAGGAGGCGCTGATGAGCCTTATCCTGACAGTTGCATTGTTGGTCCTGGGTTGGCTGGCGGTCGCGGCAGCCATGTTGTGGGGTGTTCTGAGGATTTCCCGTCGTCACCATCACCACCCTGCCATGCCGTCGCACAAGGCTGGCAAAACCGTGGGGCGCACTGCCAACGCCCATTGACCATCCGATAAGAAAAAACCGCCTGGTTTCCCATGGAAAGCCAGGCGGTCGCGTGGGTCATCGTCAGTGCATCAGCCTTGCGCAGCCTCACGCTTGTGCCGGACACGACGGGCCAGCATGTTCAGCCCCTCGATCACCGCCGAGAAGGTCATGGCGGCGTACACATAGCCTTTAGGCACATGGGCACCGAAGCCTTCGGCGATCAGCGTCATGCCGATCATGATCAGGAAGCCCAGGGCCAGCATCACCACCGTCGGGTTGTCGTTGATGAACCTGGCCAGCGGCTCGGAGGCCAGCAACATCACCGCCACCGCAACGATCACCGCGATCACCATGATCGGCAAGTGCTCGGTCATACCCACCGCAGTAATGATGCTGTCGATGGAAAACACCAGGTCGAGCATCAGGATCTGGCCGATAGCGGCGGCGAACCCCAGGGACACCCGCGAATTCTGGCCTTCGGCCTCCTTCTCCTGTGGGTCCATGCTGTGATGGATTTCAGTGGTGGCCTTCCAGACCAGGAACAGGCCACCGGCAATCAGAATCATGTCTTTCCAGGAGAACGCCTGGCCGAACACCTCGATCACCGGCGCCGTCAGCTTGACGATATAGGCGATGGTGCCAAGCAGGCCCAGACGCAGGATCAGTGCCATGCCGATGCCGATCCGCCGCGCCTTGGTACGAAACTGCGCGGGCAGTTTGTTGGTCAGGATCGAAATGAAGATCAGGTTATCGATACCCAGCACGACTTCCATGACGATCAGCGTCAACAGGGCAATCCAGGCGGTGGGGCTGACAGCGAGTTCCAACAGGTATTCCATGATTCATTCCTGAGTAGGGTCCTGGGTAAGCCTAGCAGGCGGCTCACCGATAGCGACGCATTCTAGGGACAGTGACACTTCAGGAAAATTCGTATTTTTTGGCGTTATACTTCGTTTTTAACGAAGTGATAAGTGAATGCTCAATTACCGCCAACTGCACTATTTCTGGGTCGTGGCCAAGACCGGCAGCATCGTGCGCGCCTGTGACCAGTTGAATCTCACCCCACAGACCATCAGCGGCCAGATCAGCCTGCTGGAACAGAGTCTGGGCGTCGAGTTGTTCCGCAAGGTCGGGCGCCAGTTGGAACTGACAGAAGCCGGACGTCAGGCCCTGCCCTACGCCGAACAGATGTTCCAGTTGGGCAACGAACTGCAAGCGATGCTGCAGACGCAACCCAGGGAGCAACCCTTGCTGTTTCGGGTCGGGGTCGCGGATGTGGTGCCCAAGTCCATCGTCTACCGGCTGATCGCTCCGACCATGGAACTGGACGAGCCGATCCGCATCACCTGCCGCGAGGACAAGCTCGAACGTCTGCTGGCGGACCTGGCGATCCAGCGCCTGGACCTGGTGATCTCCGACAGCCCGATGCCGACCCACCTCGACATCAAGGGCTACAGCCAGAAGCTGGGTGAATGTGGGGTGAGTTTTTTCGCCACACCGGCCTTGGCGCACCGTTATGCCGACGAGTTCCCGCAGTGCCTGCAAGGCGCGCCGCTGCTGATTCCCGGCCAGGAAACCGTGGTTCGCAGCCGGCTGCTGCGCTGGCTCGCCGAACAGCAGATCCAGCCAAGGATTGTCGGCGAGTTCGATGACAGCGCCCTGATGCAGGCATTCGGCCAATCCGGCAGCGGTTTCTTCATCGCTCCGAGCGTGATCGCCGATGAAGTGTGTCGCCAGTACGACGTCCAACTGATGGGCCAGACCGACGCCGTCAGTGAGTCGTTTTATGCCATCTCCGTGGAACGCAAGATCAAGCACCCCGGCACCCTGGCCATTACCGAAGGTGCCCGCCGCGAATTGTTCATGGGACCTGCCGGTTAAGCCGGCGCCGTACTCGGCTCCGCCGTCATCAAGGCCATGGCCAGCAGGATCGACAACAGGATCAAACCGGCGGCAGCGAAGCCAAGACCGCTCAGGCCGACACCATCGATGACCCGGCCGCCGATTATCGCCCCCAGGCCGATGCCCAGGTTGGCACCGGCGATGTTCAGGGAGGCGGCAAAGGCTGGCGCCTGGGGCGCGACTTTCATCAGGCGCACATGGCTGACCAGAAACAACGCCGCCTGAGTGATACCCCAGATTCCCAGTGCCGCCGCCAGTCCCGGCCACGAATTGATGTTCGGCATCACCGCCACCAGGGCCGGAATCATGAAGGCGCAGAACAGCATGGAGGCAATCAGCGGCTGCCGGTCGACCATGCGCCCACCCAGGGCGTTGCCGATCAGGCCGACCGCACCGAAGGCCATCAGGCACCACCCCACTACCGTGCCGTTGAAACCGGCCAGCCGTTCGAGGATGTCGGCCAGGTAGGTGTAAGCGGTGAACATGCCACTGAAGATCAGGATCGACAGCAGGATATGACCCAACATCAGCGGCCGCCGCAGAATGCCGAACTGCGAACGCAGCGAGACCTGTTCCAGGTGCAGACGGGTCGCCGGCAGGTAGAACCAAAGCAACAGGGCCTTGATCAGCGCCACCCCCGCCAGGAGGGCGAATGCCATGCGCCAGCCCCAGGCGTCGCCGATCAGCGTGCCGACCGGGATGCCGAATACCGTGGCGCAGACGATACCGAAACCGATTTTCTCGATCGCCCTGCCCGCGTAATCCGGACCGACGATATCCACCGCCGTTTCACTGGCCAGCGCCCAGAATACCGGCAAGCCCAGGGCAGGCAGCAGGCGGGCAACGACCATGACCCAGATATTCGGCGCCAGCGCCGCCACGATATTGGCCAGCCCGAAGATCACCAGGATGCTGATGAACAGCCGCCGCCGCTCGAAGCGCGAAAAATAGGCAGTGAGGAACGGACCAAATGCCGCCACGGTAAAGGCGAACAGCGTCACCAGCAGCCCGGCCTGAGGGATGCTGACCTCCAGATCACGGGCAATGGCCGGCAACAGCCCGACAATGACGAACTCCGTGGTCAGCACGGTAAAACCGGCGGCCGATAGCAGCAGGATGGCGAGAAACATGAATGACTCCGAAAACGACAGCGCCAGCGATAGCCCGGGGGCTCACTGGAAGGAAGGAAATGAGGATGGGCGATTGTAACAGATCCGCTTAGGACAAGGAGTCATGCGCGGTAGGTGCGGGTCTATCATGGATACACCCTGCTCACAGAGCTTTGCGGCGAACACACGATTTGTGTTCGGCACAATCAGGTGGGAGCCGGCTGGCTGGCGATAGCGGTTTGCCTGGCAGCCAAAATGTCAGCTGCAAGATCGCTATCACCAGCCAGCCGGCGCCCCCGGATCAGGCGTGCAGGATGCTGCGGTGACCGATCAGAACGCGCCCATGTAGTCGCGCTTGCCGATTTCCACGCCATTGTGGCGCAGGATCGCGTAGGCGGTGGTCACGTGGAAGAAGAACTGCGGCAGGCCATAGCTCAGCAGGTACGACTGGCCGCTGAAGCGCTTCTCTTTCGGCGTGCCCGGACGGGTGACGATCTCGATGCCTTCCTTGCCGTCGACCTGGGCCGCGGTGATGCTGTCCAGGTGGGCCAGGGTCTTGCTGATCAACGCTTGCAGTTCGGCGAAGGTGGTTTCGCTATCCGGGTAGGACGGTACTTCGATTTCTGCCAGGCGCGAGGCAACGCCCTTGGCGAAATCGACAGCGATCTGTACCTGACGCACCAGCGGGAACATGTCCGGCGCCAGGCGGGCCTGCACGAATACGCTCGGGTCGATGTTCTTGGCCGTTGCGTGAGCCTCGGCCTTGTTCAGGACGTCGCTCAGGGCGTTGAGCATTTGCTTGAAAACCGGGATGGAAGCGGCGTACAGGGAAATGGTCATGGGGTTCTCACAAGGAAAATGGCAGGAGTGCAACCGGCCGATTATAGCCAGACCCGGTCGCATTGCCGCTTGTCTTTTTGCGTTGCGAGGCCATAGGCTAGCGGCTTCCAATGCATAGGGAACCGCATCATGAGCACCGAGCAAGAGACTTCCGTCGACCAGCCACGCTTGAACAGCACGGAAATCCGCATCCTGGGCTCCCTGATCGAAAAACAGGCCACCAGCCCGGAAACCTATCCGCTGACCCCCAACGCCCTGGTACTGGCCTGCAACCAGAAAACCAGCCGCGAGCCGGTGATGAACCTCAGCCAGGGCCAAGTCGGCCAGAGCCTGCGCGCCCTCGAAGGCCGTGGCTTTGTGCGTCTGGTGATGGGCAGCCGGGCCGACCGCTGGGAGCAGCGGGTCGACAAGGCCCTTGAGCTGGTGCCGGCTCAACTGGTGTTGATCGGATTGTTATTCCTGCGAGGGCCGCAGACCCTCAACGAACTACTGACCCGCAGTGGCCGGATGCATGATTTCGAAGACACCGAACAGGTGCTGCATCAACTCGACCGGCTGATCGCCCGAGGTCTGGCCTTGCTGATTCCGCGCCAGCCCGGCCAGCGCGAAGATCGCTACACCCATGCACTCGGTGACCCGGCGGATATCGAGGCGATCATCGCGGCTCGCCAACAGGCACCGGAACGCGGCGCGAGCAATAGTGTGTCGGCAGAACGGATCGAGGAGCTGGAAGCACGGGTCGCGGCGTTGGAAGAACGCCTCGCCCGCCTGGAGCAATAACCGCAGACTCTTGCGGTGTGAGCCCGGCGCCTACGCCCGGGCGAACGCCACCGCGGCCTGGAACTGTTGCTCGGTCGGTCGCACGCCGGTGTACAACACGAACTGCTCCAATGCCTGAATCGCGATGACTTCCAGGCCGGTGATCACCCGCTTGCCCTGTTCGCGCCCACGTACGATCAACGGTGTTTCCGAAGGAATCGCCACCACGTCGAACACGATTTCGGCGGCATCCACCGCCTCCGGTTCAAATGCCAACTGCCCGGCCTCCGGGCCGCCATCCATGCCCACCGGCGTGACATTGACCAGCATCTGCGGGCGCAACGCACCCAGTTCGGCCTGCCACTCATAGCCGCAGATCGCTGCCAGCGCCTTGCCGGCCGTCTCGTTGCGAGCGACGATCACGCCATGGCGATAACCGCCATCGCGCAGGGCACAAGCCACCGCCTTGGCCATGCCACCACTGCCGCGCAAGGCAAAGGTGGTGTCCCTGGGTACCGCATGGGTCTCCAGCAACTGGGCAATCGCGATGTAATCGGTGTTGTAGGCCTTGAGATGGCCTGCGGTGTTGACAATGGTATTGATCGACGCGATGGCCGCCGCCGACGCGTCCAGTTCGTCGACCAGTGCGATGCACGCTTCCTTGAACGGCATCGACACGCCACAGCCACGAATCCCCAGGGCACGGATGCCACCGACGGCACCGGGCAGGTCCTGGCTGCTAAAGGCCTTGTAGTAGAAGTTCAGACCCAGTTGTTCATAAAGGTGGTTATGAAAACGCAGGCCGAAATTGCCCGGACGCCCAGACAACGACATGCACAGCTGGGTGTCTTTGTTCGGGTTCATCTGCATGTTTCATCTCCTGAGGGGACTTTCGGATGGACGGGATTAGCCATTCGCCCCGGTTTTCGCTGATCATAGAACACGGTTACAAGGCTCTGGCGCAGGCATCACCGGACTGTAAAGAAACGCCGCTCCGAACCTTACACAAAATTTACTCAGCGGCGTCGAAGATTTTCAGGGAGCCGCTGTCATAGAAGTATCCCCGCGACAGTTCTTGAGTCTATTGCAGACAACAAGCGCTGGGGTTGAAACCCGAGGAATAATCATGATGCGTACAATTCCCAAGATAGCCTTGCTCGTTGGTGCACTCGCTGTCGCAGGCCAAGCTTCCGCCCATGGTGGCGGCTGGGTAGGTCCTGCCTTGTTGGGCGGCGTGATCGGCGGAGCCATTGTCAGCTCGGTAGTATCGAGCCCACGTCCCGTCTACGTACAGCAGCCTGTGTACGCACAGCCGGCACCGGTTTACGTTCAGCAGGCACCGGTCTACGTGCAGCCTGCCCCTGTCTATGCTCCACCCCCACCTCCGGTGGTGGTCTACGAGGGTGGCGGCTACTACGGGCGCCCGGTGTACTACGGTCACCCCCATTACGGTTACGGCCCACGCTGGTAACCATCAGGCTACACACTCAGGCCCCGCTCGCAAGACGGGGCCTGATTCATTCCGGGGAACCGAAATCGGCGCCATGAGCCTCGTCTGAATTTCGCAGGTAAGGGTCGCAGGCAAGACAGCATTACTGCACCAGTGGCGCATGATAGGACTGCCGGGCATCACGTTGATCAGCCCTTCGCATCGCTGTCATATTTGTGCCACCGCCCGGCTGCAAGATCGATCTATCGTCGAGGGCCTTCCCCCCTATAAAAACAAGGACGAACCATGCCTACGCAAAATCCGCATCGCACCGCCGGCCTCTGTACTTCCAGCAAGGTCTACAGCGCACTGACCGAGCTCAAGCAGCTCGAAGGCCATCGCACGGCCAAGTTTCTCTCGTTACTGGCCGAGAATCTGGTACGCAAGGGTCTTTTGAATGAACAGGAAGTGCTGAACATGCTGGATCAGGTGGTCGACTGATTCAGCATCAGCACTGCCGTCAATGGCAGGAAAGACGGCCAGCCCTTGATTTTGTCGATGTCCACTATCGAACGCAGTGATTTTCCCCAAGGCCGGCATCACCGTAAGGTAGCTCCATAGATTGATGGAGGTACTTATGCCCAAGGTTCAGATCATGTCCGTTATCGGCAGCGCCGTTCCCGCCTCGCTCAGGGAACTGGGACTGCTTGCCTGCTGGTACCTGGTGCGCGATGGCGTGCAGATCAGCGGCCCACTGACCTCATTGCCAGCGGCCAAGGCCCTGTCCGAACGCATGCATGCCTTCGGCGCCTGACCGCTGACCCACTTCTCCAACGTGCGTTGCTCCGCACAACCCTTGCCCGCACTCGTTGCGGGCTTTTTTTATGGGCTCAGCTACGCTCGGCCTGGACGCTGTTGAGTTGGGTCCGATGCCCCAGTTTCTGCAGACGCTTGTCCAGCTCGACCATCACCGCCCGATCCGAACGCCCGCTCTCCAACTCGTCGATCAGCATATGGGCGACCTTGCGCAGTTCGTGAATGATGAGAATCCGATCGTCATTCAGGTCCTGCTTGTGGGACTCGAACAGACGGTGCAGGAAGTCCTCGAGGTTGCGCTGGTAGCGATGCCGGTCGGATGCACGCAGATGAGTGAGGCTGGCAGTGACCCGGCCGAGCAGTTCCAGTATTTCCAACCCGAAGTAATGCAGGCGCCGCGCATAGCCCACTTCACGCTCGCGCAAACGCCGACGCTCGGCCTGGAACTCCTGCTTGCGCTGAATCGCCGGCACGACAATCGCTACCATCAGCCCGACGATGAGCCCCACGGCCTGAATCCAGCCATACCAGTCGGCCGATTTCGGAAAGAACGCAAACCCCAACAGCAATACCGCGACGATTCCCGCCCACACCACCATGGGCAGGTAATCCCTGCTGAAAGAAATCTTTGGCATTACCCAACTCCTGAAGTCCACAAGGCATCAATCTCGATATAGGCGCCGATCCTAATCGCTGTTCAGAGCAGACACCATTACATATCAGTACTGATACACATCCGCCTGCGGCACTCAGGGAAAACCTTAGATGCCTATTGAATTCAAAGGCTCTTTTATCTTCTAACGAGCTTGACAAAAGGCACCGGCGCAAGCGGCGCAAAATAGCCTGGGAAAATCGCTGAAACCTGCGAAATAAAGGCGTGCAATCGATACAACGACCGTCAGCTCTACGCTACCATATGCGTTATGGTCAGTATGGACCCAACAGGGTCTGCGCCAGACAGCCAAGGCACGTCTTCCGGGTTCTCCGGGCAGACCATGCAGAGACTGACTCCAGCCAGGGATCGGATAACAAACGGAAAACTCGAGCAGCGAAAAGGAACCGAAATCGATGCAAAATTTAATTTTGTGTCAGTTACATCCAATATCTGCAGAGCTGTAGCAACTTTCCGGGCTATATTCATCAAACGTAACGCTTTTTCAAGAAAGCCCATTGCCAACGATCTATCCATTTTTAGCGAGTCCATCCGCGTGAATATTCGTCATTCCATTCTCGGCCTTTTTTTTGTTCTGGCCGGCACCGTCGTTCCCACTGTCGTCGAGGCGCGTGAAACCACCCAGGCCCCTCGTGATACCAGTCACCTGCAAGTTGCCTCCGGCAGTGCCCTGCTGATCGATCTGCAGACCAACAAGACCCTGTACTCGAGCAACCCCGACGTGGTCGTGCCGATCGCTTCGGTCACCAAGCTGATGACCGCCATGGTCGTACTCGATGCCAAGCTGCCGATGGACCAGTACATCGCAGTGAACATCAGCGATACCCCGGAAATGAAAGGCGTGTTCTCCCGCGTCAAGCTCGGTAGCGAGCTGCCCCGCAAGGAGATGATGCTGATCGCCCTGATGTCGTCCGAAAACCGTGCGGCCGCCACCCTGGCTCACCATTATCCTGGCGGTTACCCGGCGTTCATCGCGGCGATGAACGCCAAGGCCAGGTCGCTGGGCATGATCAACACCCACTACGTCGAACCGACCGGGCTGTCGATCCACAACGTTTCCACCGCGCGCGACCTCAGCAAGCTGCTGATGGCCGCCAGGCACTACCCGATGCTGAGCGAGTTGAGCACCACCAAGGAAAAGACCGTGGCGTTCCGCAAGCCTAATTACACCCTGGGCTTTCGCAACACCGACCATCTGGTCAACAAGGAAAGCTGGAATATCAAGATCACCAAGACCGGTTTCACCAACCAGGCCGGCCACTGCCTGGTGCTGGTCACCGAGATGGGACATCGCCCGGTCGCTTTGGTGATTCTTGATGCGTTCGGCAAATACACCCATTTCGCCGATGCCAGCCGGATCCGCAACTGGGTTGAAACCGGCAAGGGCGGCAGCGTGCCGGACGTGGCCCTGCGCTACAAGAGCGACAAGAACCTGAAGAGCCGCCAGGCGGGTGAACAGGCCGCAAAGTAACCCCGCTGGAACCGGCCCGGCTTACCGGGCCACGCTCAACCGCGTTGGCGTTTGAGTGCCTGTTTATGGGCGTACATCGCCTTGTCGGCATCCGCCAGCAGGCTTGCGATCGAATCATGGCGTTGCGGGTCATATTCGATCTGCCCAACGCTGAAGCGAATGTCATAACCCCGCTTCAGCCCTGAGTTGCGCTCGGCCAGGGTGTGACGCAGCCGCGCCATGATCATCTCGACCTGTACATGATCGGAGCCGGTCAGCAACACCACGAACTCGTCGCCCCCCATCCGCCCGATCACATCACTCTCGCGAAATACGATGCTCAGCACTTCGGCGAAGTTTTTCAACGCCAGGTCGCCTTCGGCGTGACCGAACACATCGTTGATCTGCTTGAAATCGTTGAGGTCGAAAAACAGCAGCGAAGCCGGCCTGCCCATGCGCTTGCACACGCTCAGCCCCTGGCTCGCCAGCGCTTCGAAACCACGACGGTTGGACAACAGGGTCAATTCGTCCATGGTCGCCATCTGGACCGCCACCAGTTCCTGTTCGGCCATTTGCGCCAGATCGGCCAGCAACGAACGCTCCTCGTCATCCAGGGTTCGCGGCCTGGTATCGATCAGGCACAAGGTGCCCAGCTTGTTGCCGTCCCCTACCGTCAGCGGGCAACCGGCATAAAAACGGATGCCCGGGGCGCCGGTGACCAAGGGGTTGTCATGGAACCGCTCGTCGCTCTCTGCGTTCGGAATCATCAGCACCTGATCGCCGAGAATCGCGTGTCCGCAAAAAGAGGTATCACGTGGCATCTCGCGGGTCGTCAAGCCGACGCAGGACTTGAACCATTGTCGGTTCTCATCCACCAGGCTGACCAGTGCGATAGGCACATCGAACAGGCGCCTGGCCAGCCGGGTCAGACGGTCAAAACGCTCCTCGGGGGGCGTGTCGAGGATATTCAGCGAACGCAGCTTCTCTACACGAGCCGTTTCATTTTCAGGTTTTTTCGGCGCTAGCATCACAGATTCCCCAGGCTGGCATTCCTGCAAGCGTAGACAATAAATAGGCCTGTATAACGCTATGGAGCGCACAAATTTTCGGTGTTCTCATGCCGAAGCGGGTCAACATCTGCCCATCGGCAACGGTTTGCGAAGCTTGTGACCGGCCGCACAACCCGGCACCGATCAAGGTGCGCCACCGACGCGAAACGTCATACTTGGCCCTCGCCATCACCCAGCAGGATGTCCCCTTGAACGCCGTCCACGACGAAAGCAACGCCCCCAAGAGCATCGGCCGTCTATTGCTGGAACTGATCTGGCAATTGCTGGTGCTGGGGGTGCCGATTTTCCTGGTGACCACCCTGCCACCGCACTGGGCGTTCTCGGTGGTACTGGCCGCTGCGGCGGGCATGTGGCTGTGCACACTCGCCGGTTGGCTGAAGGGCGGACGCGGCGCAGCCCGCCTGATGATCTCGGCAGTGTTCGGCCTGGGTTTCAGCCTGGGGCGCGCACTGCCCGATTACTGGGATATCGCCGCAGCCTGCCTGACCATTTTCCCTGGACTTGCCTGCGTCAGCCTCTGGGAACGCCGACTCGGACTGGCACCGCCCAACACCGCCAGCACCGGCCGAAGTGCCTGGGGTGGCCAGGAGCCGAGCCAGACGCCCGAGGGCGAGCCGATCCGGGTGTTCAACCACAGCGAAATCGCCATGGGCGGCCCCGTCACCTGCGACTATCTGTTTCCCGATGGCGTACTGCTCGAAGGGCTGGGCTCTTCGGCACGTTTTTCCAGTGACGGCCGCTATTTCGCAGCGCCGGTGCCATCACGCCAGAGCTGGGGACTGGTGATTCTCGACCGGCTCCAGCACCAACTCTATCGCTGTGACGACGAACGATTCTGGGAGCTGGATACCTTCAACGAACAGGGCCTCAGTGGACGCCACAGCCCGCTGGTGGAGAACCGTACCGAACAGGTCGATCTGGAAAGCCTGCTCAAGGCGGCCCAACGGGTGGACCTGCTGCCCGTCGGCGACCTCTGGCTCGAACCCGGTTATTGGCAACAAAGCCTGGCTCGCCAGCAGATCGAACAGCGCTCACCCGACGGCCGTCATCTGCTGGAAGGCCAACTCAGCCTGCCCGACAGCCTGCGGCAACTGGGGCAACCCCTTGGCGCGCTGTCGCACCCCGATTACCGCCTGAGTCTGGATGGCGAACCGACGCCGCTGCTGATCAAGGCCGACACGACGCCGGTGTGGAGCGACGACAGCCAACGGCTGGTCTGTGTCGCCACGGGTGCCGAGGCGCCGGCCAGGCCAACCCGTGGCCTCTGGCTATGGCAGCAAGGCCAGGGCTGGCGCGCCTTGCGTACGCCCTGGAGCGCCAATGATCGCAGCCCTTCCGGCTACTGGAGCGACCCGGTGGCACTGGACGCGCAGTTCGTTCGGCTGGACAGCTACCTGCCGTTGAACCAGCCCGACAACGGCCGCTTCGGCTATCAGTTGCACAATATTCACAGCGACTCGGAAATCCTCGTTGGCCACGATCCGCTCGGCCGCGAACTGGATGCCGACTGGCCCCGTGCACGTGTACTCCTCGCGCTGCCATTGGAAAACGATGGGCAGGCTAGCTCGGTACAGATCGAGTCCACCCCGCTCCAGGATGGCAGCCGCGCCCGCTTCAGTTGGGCCTGCGATAACGAAGAGGATGTCAGCGGCTACCGCTGCCACTTGGCCGACTGGGAGCTGCCCGGTCTATGGCAGTTGGATCATCGGGTCAGCGACGACGGGAAATACCTGGCGCTGGTGCCCTTTACCGGCGCTGAAGCCTTGCCGGACCGGGTGGTGGCGGTCGATGTCGGCAACCGTCACCTGTTCGACAGTCCGCCGTTGCGGGTCGCCGGGCTGGTGAACTTTCGCGACCGACTGCTCAGCGTCGCCGTGGTCGTCGGGCGGCTGCCCCGGGAGGACGCCGGCACGCCGCTGCGCCGCTTCACCGAACCGGCACCACCGGCAGCCGAGGCCGGCGAGTTCTGCCGTTATCGCGAAGACTCGCGCCTCTACTACGAAACACGCCAGCTCAAGCTCGGCGACGACCGACTTGAAATACAACCCGCCTGGCGCGTGGTCAACCAGCCCCAGCTCGCCACCGCCGAGGGCGAGTTCATCCAGCCCGCGCCAACCGGCCTGGACGCCGCCTGGCTGTTCGGCAGCACCACCGAATACGGCGACGACCTGCTGCGTGGGCAGATCTCACGCCTGGGCGGACACCTGCTGACCACCTCCGGCTGCGCCCTGTCCAACCTCGCCCCATCAATGATCTGGTCGCCCAAGGGTCGATACCTGGCACTGACCCGGCTCTATGTGGAGCATCCGGATTTCGAGTACGGCCGGCGCGCCTGGAAACTTCTGCTGCTCGACGTCGAAGCCCGCACCCTGCGCATCGCCCCGGACTGGCTGGGCAACCGGCCCCAGTTCATCGATTTTATCGGCGACACCCTGCACCTGCGTCAATTCGAAAACGACTGGGACCTGCGCGACGGCTCGGACCCCGGCCAACGGGTGCAGATCGACCTCAAGCACGTGTTGCAATGGCATGCCGAACCGCTGGAGCGCCATGGCGAACTCTGGCTGACCCGCAGCGACGCCGACGATGCCCATGCCTGGCAGGCACTGGAAAGACCGGCGCTACTGTAGGAGCATGTGCATGACCCGAACGCCCGACACAATGGAACCGAGCATGCGCAGATCGACCACCGCCCACCCGGACGACACGGCCCCCTACTTCTGGCGCGATGCGGCGCTGCCGTTCATCGAGGCCCGGTCGATCCAGGATGGTCGCCAGGTCTGCTACTCCCGGCATTCCCATGAGCATTTTTCCATCGGCGCGATCACTCACGGGCGCAGTATCTATGTCAACGAACAGCAGCAATGGCAGGTCGAAGCCGGCACCGTGGTGCTGATGAACCCCGGTGAAGTGCACGCCTGCAACCCCATCGACGACCAGCCCTGGGCCTATCGCATGTTCTATGTCGAGACGCCCTGGCTGACTGAGCTGCAACACGAACTGGGCTTCAGCCCGGAACTGGACTTTCGTCGGTTCTCGGCCGCCCACAGCCAAGATCCACTGCTTTACCAAGGCTTGAATGCACTCTACGAGCAACTGGTGGACGACGACCTCGCACATCTGGAAAAACAGTGCGCGATCATCGAGTTCTTCACTCTGCTGCAACACCGGCTGAACCCGGCGCCGATCCCGGTCCGCGAGATCAACCAGAAGCTGGAGCGGGCCGCAGCCTACATCCACAAGCATTGCACCGAAGCGTTGAAACTGGAGGACATCTGCCAGGCCGCACAGCTCTCGGCGTCCTACCTGACCCGGGCCTTCAAGCAGTATTACGGGATGACGCCCCACGCCTTCCTGGTCAACCGCCGCATCCAGTACGCGCGTAACCAATTGCGGCGCGGCCGGCTGATCGCCGAGGTCGCGCTGGAGGCCGGCTTCGCCGACCAGGCGCACTTCCAGCGGGCCTTCAAACAGCACCTGGCTGCGACGCCGGGGCAGTATCGCGGCTGAGCGTCCTCAAGGCAGCATCAGGTAGGCCGCGCTGAGTACCAGCAACAAAGCCATCAGCCGATTGAACAGGCGCATCCCCCGAGGATTTTCCAGGTAGTGGCGCAAGAAGGTGCCGGCAAAGGCCCAGCAGGCAATCGAGCCGTAGCAGATCACGAAGTAGATCAGGGCAAACTCCAACACCACCCGCGTATCGCCATTGGCGGCAAACGCGCCCATACCGGCGACGCAGGCCAGCCAGGCCTTGGGGTTGAGCCACTGCATCACGGCGCCGAGGGTCAGGGTCGGGCGCTTGCCGGACTGGCCGGCATTGAGCGAACCGTCATCCATGGCCAGCTTCCAGGCCATGTACACGAGAAACGCCACACCGCCGAGCTGAATGCCCCGCGTCAGCGCCGGTACCCGCAACAACAGTTCATGCAGGCCCAGGCCGATCAACACCAGCAGCAAGGTGAAACCCAGCGTGGCCCCCGTGACATGCCGCAGGCTGGCACGCAGGCCGAACTGCGCACCGGCACTCAAGGCGACGATATTGACCGGGCCTGGGGTGATGGACGAAGCCAGCGCAAAGGCGGCCATAGAAAGCAGAACACTCATCGGATACGTCTCTCTAGGGTGAAGATGAGACGCAAGGTACCCAGCCGCCTGCGTGACGTATTGAAGAAAACTCCCCTGGCGGCGCATTATCCGGCTCATCTTCTGCCGCCGGAGGAACACCGCACATGTCAATGTCCACACCCGTTCCCGTCATCCACACCCACCGTCTGCTGCTGCGCCCGGTGCGGGCGGACGACCTCAAGGTCGCCCAGGCCATTCATGGCGACCCACAAACCAATCGTTTCAACCCCAAGGGTCCGGCGTCCCTGGAGACCACCAGCAGCAACCTGTTTCACTGGGTCGAACACTGGAAGGACAAAGGCTTCGGTTATTGGGCCGTCTGCGACCGGGAGCAACCGGAAACCGTGCTGGGATTCGGCGGACTGCAGGACGCCACCTTCGGTTCACGAACCGGCTTGAACCTGTACTTCCGCTTTGCGGCCGACGCCTGGGGCAAGGGCTACGCCAGCGAGATGGTCGAGGCGGCCCTCGACGTGGCCTTCAGGCACCTGGCGCGCAACGAAGTCATCGGTCTGGTACGACCGGACAACCTGCCCTCGCGCCGTACCCTGGAGCGCGCCCGGATGATTGTCGACGGTGAACTGGACGATGTTCCGGGCCAACCCCACAGCCTGCTCTACAGCCTCAGCGCCGAACGCTACCTGAGCCCCGAGAGTTTCATGTAGCACCGGCTGGCGAAGACGCACAACACGCGATCAAGCATCAAACCCCTGGCATCCGGCAGATATTTGGCGTTACTGTCGGTCCCTCCCCCTGCTGCGCCCGGAGTGCGCCATGGACCTGTCGCCCCTGATCCTCTTCATCCCGGCGTGTTTTGCCCTGAACATGGCTCCCGGCCCGAACAACCTGCTGTCGGTCAGTAACTCGACCCGTTATGGCTTTCGGGTTTCCTGCCTGGCCGGCCTCGGCCGCCTGCTGGCCTTTGCCGGGATGATCGCCCTGGCGTCGGCGGGCCTGGCGGTGGTGCTGCAGACGTCGGAACTGCTGTTCCATGCCATCAAGATCCTCGGCGCAGGTTATCTGATCTACCTCGCCATCCAGCTCTGGCGCGCCAGCCCGGATGCCGAGGTCAAGACTGAGAGCACCCGGGCCAACCTGCCCGCGCTCGCCCGTCAGGAGTTTCTGGTGGCGGCAGGCAACCCCAAGGCGATCCTGATCTTCACCGCCTTCCTGCCACAGTTCGTCGACCCTGCCCAAAGCGTGTCTGCGCAGTTCGCCGTACTGGGTGCCCTGTTCCTGATGCTGGAGTGGATCGCCATCAGCGCCTATGCCTACATGGGCATCCACATGCGTCGTTGGTTCGCCGAACCCCGGGGCAAGCGCCTGTTCAATCGCGGCTGTGCGGTATTGCTCTCGGGGGCGGCCTCGGTGCTGCTGATGGCACGCAGGGCCTGAGAGGTCGAGACCACACCCGCGCTCGTGATCCATACCCGTCGCCGGCTCTACAGCCGCAGTGCCGGACACGGCCTCAGTCCGGAAAATTTCATGTAGGGCGCCCCGGCGAAGGCGTAAGATGCTCCAAGCATTAATTACAAAATGTGTCAGCATAGGGGAATCGTCCATGAAACCGAGTCTCGTCAAAGCCACACTGCTACTGGGCAGCCTGCTGCTGGGCGCCTGTTCGTCGGACATGAGCACCCACAACAACAGCGCCTGCTCGACCCTCAGTTGTCAGCAGCACTACAACAGCAGCACCCGCCTGAGCCAGGAAAGCGACTCGATGAACCGTAACCTGGGCAGCAGCTTCAGCGAATACGGCGAGAGCATGCTGCGCGATTAAACGGCTGTTGCAGACTTGCCGTGCCTCCCCTCTCACCTCAAGACCAGCGTTTATGAGCGAAGCTTTCGAAGTCCCCAGCCCTCACGAAAAACATGTCGAACACACCACCGAGCATGCCCACGCCCGAGGAGACGGCTTCGCCAGCCGGATCGCGGTGATGACCGCCGTCATGGCCACCCTCGGAGCCATGCTCAGCTACCAGGCGGGCTCCACGGAAAGCGAAGCGGCGATGGACAAGAACAACGCGGCCATCATCAAGACCGAAGCCGCCAACCAGTGGAACTACTACCAGGCCAAGTCCAGCCGCCAGAACCTCTCGGAAATGGCCAGCCATATTCCAGGGCTGGATGCCGCGCACTACAACGCCGAAGCCGAGCGTTACCGCAAGGAAAAGGAAGTGGTCCGCCAGAAGGCCGAGGGGCTGGAAGCGCAGAGTCGCGAATGGGATGCCAAGTCCGAGCAGGCGCTGCACCAGCATCACCGCTGGGCCCAGGCGATGACCGCCATCCAGATCGCCATTTCGCTGGCGGCGATTACCCTGCTGACCCGTCGTGAATGGCTAAAGCGCCTTTCCTATACCGCAGTGGGTGCAAGCGTCGTTTTGGGGTCGATGGCCTGGATGCATATCTGAAGGCTGTTTTTTTGTAGGCACGGCCGGCGCTAGACCGCTCTTGTACAGCGTTGTCGCCCGCAAGCTGGCCCCCACCGGGAGCCAGCTTGCGGGCAAAGCGCGCTGACAACCTCAGCTTTCGCCCTCGACGTCTTCCAGACTGAAGATTTCAGTTGCGTCGTTGTAGGAGAAGATTTCAGCGTAGCGTCCCCAACTGATCACACTTTCCAGCGTCTGCTCGACGAAGTCTTCGCTGAGGTAATCCTCCAGCTCCTGCTCGAAACGCACCCGCGGTGCCCAGTGCCCGTGGCGCTCCTGCAAAACCTGACGAATACGCGCCGCCAACGGCACCTGACGCAGCAGGTGCTCGGCGAACATCACCTTGCGCTCCTGGGTACCGTCCTCGGCAAACCGCTTGCCCGCCTCGGTCAGGGAAATGTCGGCACCGCGCAACTCGGCAAAGCCCAGGTGTTCGAGCATCTCGGCCACCGGGAACAGATCGTCAACCTCCAGCAGTAAACGCTCCGCCACGTTCGGCAGCCCCGCACGCCCATGGTACGGCTCGGCCGCCAGCGCCTCGATCAGACCGGCCATCAGGTTGGTCGGTACCTCCGGCAAACGGCTGCCCATTTGCAGCTCGGGCTTGCCGCTATGGGCATCGGCGCTGCGCCGGTCGGTCATCAGCGCATAGATATCATCGACCATCTTGCGAAAGATCGGGTCGAGACGGTTACGCGGATGGGCGAACGGCACCTTGATCTGCGCCACCACCCGCCCGGGGTTCGAGGACAGGACCAGGATCCGGTCGCACATCAACACCGCTTCCTCAATGTTATGCGTGACGATCAGGATCGACTTGATCGGCAGTTGCCCGCTGCTCCACAGTTCCAGCAGGTCGGTACGCAGGTTTTCCGCGGTGAGCACGTCGAGGGCCGAGAACGGCTCGTCCATCAGCAACAGGGTCGGGTTGACCACCAGCCCACGGGCAAAGCCCACCCGCTGGCGCATGCCGCCGGACAGCTCGCGTGGGTAGGCGTTCTCAAAACCGTCGAGACCAATCAGGTCGATCGCCGCCAAGGCGCGCTTGCGTGCTTCCTTCGGCTCGACCTGCAATGCCTGCAAGCCGGCCTCGACGTTCTCCAGCACGGTCAGCCAGGGAAACAGAGCGAATGTCTGGAACACCATGGCCACGCCTTTCGCCGGGCCGCTCAGCGGGTCACCGTTGTAGAGCACTTCGCCGGAGGTGGGCTGAACCAGGCCGGCGATAATCCGCAGCAGCGTCGACTTGCCCGAACCGGAGCGCCCCAGCAGACCGACGATTTCGCCTTCATGCAGGTTCAGATCAACGTCACTGAGTACTTGTCGTTCGTCCTTGCCTTTGCCAAAGCCCTTGGTCACCTGGGTCAGCGAGTAGATTTCACGGGCGGGGCGAGTGTATTCGGTATGGCTGTTCATGGGACCGACTCAGGTTAATTCATACGAAGTTTGTTTTCGGCCAGGGCGTACATGGGACGCCAGATCAGCCGGTTGAACAGCACGACGAACAACGACATCACCACGACTCCCAGGGTGATTTTCGGGAAGTCGCCGGCCGCGGTCATCTGCGCGATATAAGCGCCCAAACCATGGGCAACCACTTTATCCTGGCCCCAGGAGACGAACTCGGAAACGATGCTGGCGTTCCAGGCGCCGCCAGACGCAGTGATCGCCCCGGTCACGTAGTACGGGAAAATGCCCGGCAGCATGACCTTGCGCCACCACTGCCAGCCGCGGATGTGGAAATTCGCCGCCGCTTCGCGAAAGTCATTGGGGAAGGCACTGGCGCCTGCGATCACGTTAAACAGGATGTACCACTGGGTACCCAGCACGATCAGCGGGCTGAGCCAGATATCCGGGTTCAGATGGAACTGCAGGATGACGATGACGAACACGGGAAACAGCAGGTTGGCCGGAAACGCCGCGAGAAACTGCGCCAGCGGCTGGATCTTCTCCGCCAGATGCGGGCGCAGACCGATCATCACGCCCAGCGGTACCCAGATCAGCGAAGCGATGAAGATCAGCAAGGCTACCCGCAGCAAGGTGATCACACCCAGCCACAGCACATGGCCGACTTCGCCGAAGGTCACTTCGCTGCTGACATACAGCACGATGTGATAGAACGCATAACACGCCAGGGCGCCGATGCAGGCTCCCCAGACCCAATCGACCACCCGGGAGGCCGCCTGCCGGCCCTGCTCCGACTCCACACGGGGTGTTGCCAGGTTCAGGCTCAGACGCAGATGGCCGAGACGGGTGACGGCGCGCACCACGGGGCGGATCAGACGCTGGATCACCCGGGTGCGCTGGATCAGGCGCAAGACCCAGGACTCCGGAACGCCGCCCTGAGCCGCAGTATCTTCCATACGGAACTTGTCCGCCCAGGCCACCAGTGGCCGAAACAGGAACTGATCGTAGATCAGGATCACCACGACCATCGTCAGGATCACATACCCGACGGCCGACAAATCACGCTGGTCGATCGCCAGCGCCAGGTAGGAACCGATGCCGGGCAAGGTGATGGTTTTGTCGCCCACGGTAATGGCTTCCGAGGCGACCACGAAGAACCAGCCGCCGGACATGCTCATCATCATGTTCCACACCAGCCCGGGAATGGCGAAGGGCACATCGAGCTTCCAGAATTTCTGCCAGCCCGACAATTGCAGGCTGCTGGACACTTCCACCAGGTCACGAGGCAGCATGCGCAGCGACTGGTAGAAGCTGAAGGTCATGTTCCAGGCCTGGCTGGTGAAGATCGCAAAAATCGCCGCACACTCCGCGCCCAGAACCCGCCCGGGAAACAGCAACAGGAAAAAGGTCACGGTGAACGAGATGTAGCCCAGCACCGGCACCGACTGCAGGATATCGAGCACCGGCACCAGCAACTTCTCGGCACGCCGGCTTTTCGCCGCCAGGGTCCCGTAGAGGAAGGTGAAGACCAGCGAGGCGACCATCGCAGCCAGCATCCGCAGCGTGGTACGTATCGCGTACTCGGGCAGGTTGCCCGGATCAAGGGAAATCGCCTGGCTCTGCAGGGTGGAAATCGGCGCCCAGGTTTCCCGTGCACCGATCGACAGCAACAACAGGAAGCCGATAACCAGCGGCAGAGCCATCAGGTCCCAGCGGTTGGGGAGCAGACGTCGCGTACTGGCCGGGATGTAGTGATGAAAAACCTTATTCATGGTCGACGATTCCAACTGCGCTCCACGAAGGAGACAAGACTACGGACCGGCACTGTTCAAGACACCCGAGCACGCTCAGGCAAGACTCAGGTGACCTAAGCACAGCACATATTGAAGAAGTAACAGGGAAAAGATCGAAGGGAGGCCACAGACCGGATGGCGGTGGAGATCGCTGCGCGGTGGCGATTATATATTTCAAAATATTACAGAAATATAAAATTCATATAAATTTTCCGCTCCCGCCTGGCCGGGGCGCTGCCGCGTCAGACAGAGCCACGGCCATGACCATACACACTCCTCTTCATCCATCCGCGACTGCCGCCGCGTGCATATCGCAAGCAGCATGAGAGCAATGGATAGCTCCTGCGTTCATTCAGCCATGGAATAGCTGTCTTGAAGCTGAAGATAATCGGCAGAACGCTGCAGCACCTCGCAAAATTCCCGGAGATTCGCTGGTTTGGTCAGGATATCGTTGGCCCCCGCACGCCGGAAATGATCGATCTCGCTGGAAAACGCACTGGCCGTGAAGGCCACGATGTAGCAATGCTCGCCTGACGGCATTTGGCGAATCCGGCGAATAGCCTCCAACCCGTCCATCCCTGGCATATTGATATCCATGAGAATGACATCCGGTGTGACACTCATGCAGTGATCCAGTGCCTCCAGCCCATTGGCGGCCAGGTCCGGCTGATATCCCAGGTTCTGGAGCATTGCCATGGCCACTTTCTGGTTCAGCGGATGGTTCTCCACCAGCAGGATATAGAGCGGATAGTCACGGGCGAAAGAGGCGTCGAAAACCGCTGCCGGCTGGTCCGTGGCAACGGGGATTTCGCCAGCGAGAAAAGACTCGGTAGGCAATGAGAAGGAAAAAACCGAACCCACACCAAACCGACTGCTGACAGACAACTCACCTCCCTGGGCTTCGATCAGGCTCTTGCAAATGGAGAGGCCAAGGCCGCTGCCACTGAAACGCTGGTCAACCGCCCCTTCAAACTGGACAAAGGGGTCGAACAGGCTGATCTGCTGTTCGGTGGAAATGCCGATACCCGTGTCCCGTATGGAAAAGTCGAGCCTCGGCGCACTGGCATTGACGCTGGACTCGACAACCAGCGATACCTTGCCTGTTTCGGTGAATTTGATCGCGTTACCCAACAGGTTAAACAAGACCTGGCGAAGACGATCAGCGTCAACCTTGACCCAGCGGGGTACGTTTCTCGAAATCTGGACGTCAAGTTCGACCGGTTTGTCCTGGATATTCTGTCGGAGCAGCGCCGCACTGGCGTTCACCAGCGTACGCAATTCGAACACTCGCGGTTTAAGATCCGGCTTGCCCGATTCGATCTTTGCAAGGTCGAGGATATCGTTGATCAACGCCAGCAACGCCGTACCACTGGCCTGAATCGTGTTCAGCAAGGAGCGCTGCGCCGGGTTCAGCGACGTTCCCGCCAATACGTCGGTTGCACCGATAACACCATACATGGGCGTGCGAATTTCATGACTCATGGACGCCAGAAATTGTGTCTTGTATTGATCGGCCTGTTCGGCAGCTTTTTTGGCCTGCCCCAACTTCTCGTTTATCTGCAACTGTTCTAAATGAGCGCGCATGCGTAACGAATCAACGACAAACAACATGCTAAACGCCAGGAAAACCAGGATAGCTAATACAATATGATAGAGAGACTCCCATCCCAATTGCTGATAATAGTCAGCCAGTCTCATTTCCGCACCGGCTACATAAACCGTCCCATCGTGGGATTTCAACGGAATAAAGACAGCCCGGAAATCGCCCCAATGGTCAGAGTAATCGATCCAACTGGGTTCACTGCGCTCAAAACTATCCAGCAAGGCCTGACTGGCGTCCGGGTAGGGATCAAAAAAACGCACGAAATTCTTGTTCCGAACCTCTTCTTGCGAAGCGCTGGAACTGATCAGGTAGGCTGAACCCGCTTGCTTGATCACGGTATAGACAAAAGCCGTCCCCATGGCCTGGTTGAAGCGGGAGAGACGCTGGATGGACTCCAGATCCTGGGCGTCCGACTTGGAACCCTTGTCGACCAGATGATCGTGATACCGGTCACCGAGAATGGCAGAAGCACCCAGTGCCGCATGAAGCAGTTTATCGTTGATGCTTTGCGTCAGAATATCCCGAGCCTGGGAATGCAGATAATAGATATAACCACTGACACCGACGACATAAACAAATAATAAGATCCATAGATTACGTCTCGCCTTGAACATGTATCACGGCCTCCATTGCCACTAAAAACGAAAAGCTCCATAGACTTCCCTGGTTAGAGCTGCTGATTATCCTACAGTAGCCTGGCGGTGATAGGGGATTTGGGATACCCATGACATCTCCCCCGCACCCGACGGGAGAGATGGAGAAACAGCCTTGCAGAGCGCAGCGATCAACCCGCCAGGAACGCCAGCAGGTCTTCGTTCAGTTGCTGAGCGTGGGTCACGGCAAAACCGTGGGGGGCACCGGCGTAGACCTTGAGGGTCGCGCCGTCAATCATCTCGGCCGCCAGCTTGCCGGTAGCCTCGATCGGCACGATCTGGTCGTCGTCACCATGGATCACCAGGGTCGGGACATCGATCTTGGCCATGTCCGCGCGGAAGTCGGTTCCGGAGAAGGCGCTCACGCAATCCACGGTCCCCTTGAGCGATGCCATCAGTGCGATGTTCAAGGTCTGGGTCAGCACGCCCTCGGAAACCACCTGGCCGTGGTTGATGCCATAGAACGGCGCGGCAAAATCGGCGATGAATTGTGCCCGATCCTTGAGCAGGCCGGCCTTGATGTCATCGAAAACCGCCTGGGGGACGCCCAGCGGGTGGTCTTCGGTCTGGATGAACAGGGGCGTTACCGCGCCCAGCAACACCAGCCCGGCAACCCGCTGGCTGCCGTGGCGGGCGATGTAGCGGCTGACGTCGCCACCGCCCATGGAGAAGCCCACCAGCGTCACGGCCTGAAGGTCCAGATGCTCGATCAACTGGGCCAGGTCGTCGGCGAACGTGTCGTAGTCGTAACCGTTCCAGGGCTGGCTGGAACGACCAAAACCGCGCCGGTCGAAAGCGATGGTGCGATAGCCGCGGCTGCTCAGGTACTCCATCTGGTATTCCCACATGTCCGCATCCAGGGGCCAGCCATGACTGAACAACACCGGTTTGCCAGTGCCCCAGTCCTTGTAATAGATCTCGGTGCCATCGCGTGTCACGAACGTGCTCATAAAGACTCCTGTGGTCGTCGGTTGAAACAGACAAGATGGCAGGCAGGAACGCCGGCTCATCCGCGAGCGGCCCCTGGCCTGCTCGTCCCTCCTACTATCCCTGTAACCCACTGGGCACGATTGCAGGCATGTGCTGTCTCATCGGGAGAATGCGGTACTCGACCGCGAACCCTGAGCGTAGAGAGCATTCGTCGCATTTGCGCGGTTCTGCCCAACGGGATGACGGACATTTCACAACTTTCAAAACAGCCTCTGGACAACCTCAAAACTGCTTGTTAGTTTCCGCCAGCCAAATATTTCAACGTATGATAAAGATACAAAAATGATATTAAGGTGATGGCACTTTCTGTCATTTTTACAACACAACAAGGATGTCGATGATGAAAAATCTGCAGGGCCTGCCTAGTCTCATCAGCGCTTCGGTCGGTTCTCCCGGCAAGGCGCGGAACTTGCCCGCCGATGTTCAGTGCATCCAGTACTTGTTCAACCTGATCATTCCGAAGATGGGTACCCCCCTGCAGGAAAATGGCAAGTGCGATGGTCAGTTGGTGCAGTGCATCAGCCAGTATCAATTCCGTCATCTCAAATATGCCCACCCCGACGGCGTGGTCGACCCGACCGGCCGGACCTTCAACAGCCTGATCGAAGAAGCGATCAAGGTGCCGGTCAAGCCGCACCCGACCCTGCGTTTGCCGACCTTCCTCAACGCCTTCGGCAACAACGGCAGCGACATGGTCCAGGCTACCGTCAATCACTACCTGGACCGCATGCGCGCGATCATCGAAGCCGAGCGGCGCAACCGGCAGATGGTGCTCCAGGCCACGTGCGACGGCAACATGACCCTGAGCGACAGCGACTTCCAGAATGCCGCAACGCAGCTGGGCAACGGGATCCCGGTCAATATCATCAAGGCATTTGCCACCGTAGAGTCCGGTGGCCGTTCCGGTTTCGGCCCGGCCAAATTGCCGGTGATCGCCTTCGAAGGGCATATCTTCCGCAAGTACACCAAGAGCAAATACGACCAAACGCATCCGCTGCTGTCCTACCCCTACGTGAAAAAGGCCGGCCCGCAGTGGCAGGTCAACAACAAGGACCAGACCAAGGCCTGGGAAACCATGGCCACCGCTTTCGGCCTGGATCAGGAAGCAGCCCTGATGTCGGCGTCCTGGGGCATGTTTCAAGTGATGGGTTTCAACTTTGCTGCCTGTGGCTACAAGAATGTCTTTGAATTCGTCACCGACATGAAACTCAATGCGGGCACGCAACTAAAAGCATTCGTCGGCTTTTGCCTGAAGAACTCGGCATTGATGAAGGCCATGAAGAACAAGGATTATGTCGGCATGGCCTTCAACTATAACGGCAAGGACTATGGCGACTATGACTCGCGCATTAAAAAGGCTTACGAAAAACTTGAAGGAAAAAAATGACATGACGCATAAACTTTCCGTTTCCCGTTGGCTGATCGCCGGGGCAATTTCGCTGTGTGCCGGTACATCGGCTTTCGCCGCGGGACTGCATTCGGGCAAGTACGAGCAGTTGATGCTGGCGGTCACGCCGGACCACCAGGTCGAAGGTTTCTACTCGGAAGAACGCGGCGAAGGCAACTTCAGCTGTGCCTTCTACCTGCAGGGAAAACCCGAGGCGCTGTCGACCTGGGTCGACGAGGTCTATCCGGGCAGCGTGAAGGCCTCGGCCGATGGCGTCACCCTGAAAGTCGAACAAGGCCAGCAGCATCCAGGCTGCATGAACGTGCTGATGCCGGAAATCGCCACGGGCCTGAACCTGACCCAGACCGCCAGCAAGAACTGGATCGGCCTGGTGACGGTCTCGGCCGACAAGGCCCTGCTGCAGAAAACCCAGAATGCCAAGGCCACCAAGGGGCCTTACATCGTCAAGGACGATGTCGTCGGCGTACTGGCCTTCAAGGACGGTGCAGCCCAGGTCGAGTACATCAACGCCGAGGGTCGCTCCTTCACTGGCTGGATCAGCCAGGATCAGTACACGCGACTGAGTGTGCCCAAGCACTGATATTGGACTCTCCGCAAGGACGGGATTGTCCGCAAAAGCGTGGCAACTGCCACACGGCAATCCCGGCAGCCTACAGAATGCAATCGACGCACTTCAACCACGACAGCAATCACCAGCTGTCGTGCACTTGCCCCCCTTCACCAGCCTCGGGCAGGGCTCTTTGATCTACCCACTTCTCTCTCACTGGTTTACTCTGCGCGGGTCAAATATTTAAGCTGCTGGTACTGGCTGCATGCGAGCCCCAGCATCCGTGCCCAGGTTGAGAGTGCGGTTTTCGGCGTCCCTCTCGCTTACACATTTTCTATTGAAAATGCACCACCGATCGTCTTCGGACTGAAAAATACTCTGGTAGCAAAGGATTTCGGCAAAAATGGGAATGCTTCGGTTGTTTCTTGCTTTATCGGTTCTCGTCCACCACACCCCGAAGGCTCCTTTCCACTGGCTTCATGCCTCAATTGCCGTCATGTTTTTTTTCATGATTTCAGGGTTCTACATGACCTTGGTGATCAACGAGAAATACATAAAATCCGATACCCCCTGGGTCACCAAGTTTTATTTGTCCCGAGTTTTCAGGATATTCCCTGTCTACCTGGCGATGCTGGCATTCATGATCGTCTGGTATATCTATACCGACACACCAAGCGCGTTTACTGACAACCTGGGGCATGGTTTTTTTGGTCAGCTTAGCCTGATCTTCATGAATCTGTTCATTCTCGGCCAGGACTGGCACCAACTCACCTCCCACTCATTTGCCAAGGGCGACATCAATGGCTACATGAGTTTTATCAGCTCGCACATTGACAGGTCGTATTTTGAAAATTCTGTAATGCTCATTGGGCAGGCCTGGACACTGTCAGTCGAGCTCATATTTTATATTCTGGCCCCCTTCGTCGTTCACAGTCGCCGCAGAATCATAATCCTGCTCCTTGCCAGCCTGTTGGTACGTGCGGTTTTCTGGAATATGCGGGAATCGTTCAACCCGATTGGATGGGGGTATTACTTTCTGCCTGCAACCCTATGCTTTTTCCTTATGGGAAGCCTGGGCTACTATTTTTACCGACAACTAATCGAGAGGCCGGTACTAAAAAACGCGACCATACCGATTAACATCATCGTACTCGGCGGAGTTCTTTACATACTGTTTTCCGGTGGGTACCCGGTTATTGGCAGTGCCGCAGGCTACGACACGCCAGCGCTATGGACGTTCTATTGTGTCTTTGCCCTCTGCCTGCCTTTTGTTTTCCTGCTCTGGAAAGACAATCGCATCGATCGCTGGCTGGGCGAGTTCAGCTATCCGACCTACATCGTTCATGGATTGATTATCGGCATGATGCTGAAGACATTCGGTCTACCTGCCGGCACCTATTCAACACAAGCAATCATCATCGGAACTTCACTTTTCATTGCCTGGCTTGCCTGCTTTGCCATTGAAACTCCATTCAATCAATGGAGACAACGCAGGATCATCGCACCGCTATCCCCTGAATTGACTGTGCGTTCGCGAAAGCCGCTGGCATGGTCGGCGGCCGCTACGGTTACAGTCTGCCTGTATATTGCCTGGCTGACGGCCTATACACCGAAGCAAGCACCTCCGCCCATCCTCGTGGCGGTCGAATCGGCGTATCGGTACAATATCGTCAACTATGATGAAAAATTTTATGGCATTCCGTTCGGCACGCCGATCAAGTGGGGAGCCCCCCATTATGAACAGACTCAAGGCCTGATTATCGCCAACACTCAGAAAGACGTCAGCGAAGCTATCTACAAGAATGTCAATAAAACTTCTGCCACCGCCATACTGGTGAAAGTCGAGCAGGAGTATCGATACAATATCGTCAGCTATGACGATAAATTTTATGGTATCCCGTTCGGCACCCCGATCGAATGGGGAGGGCTGGATTATGAGCAGACCCCAGGTCTGATCATCGCCCGAACCCAGCAAGCGGTCATGGACGCGATCACCAGGAAAGTCAGTGAGATCTCCCAGTAAGCTCGGCAGGAACCGTCGGGGCCAGACGCCAAGCCTATGTGCATGGCGCATAGCCTATTCTCAAACGTCATAACTGCCTGTGGTCCTGCGTGGTAGTCTCGCCGCATTATGAACAGGCATAGATCGTATTTGACGATGGCCAGAACCAGGAATGATCATGCCGAAAATCTCCCACACCGCTCTTCGTCGTAATTTCCGTGAATTGCTCGCCAAACCGACCTGCGTAGAAACAGCGTCCGTTTTTGACCCGATGTCCGCACGCATCGCGGCCGACCTGGGTTTCGAGGTCGGTATCCTCGGGGGCTCGGTCGCCTCGCTGCAAGTGCTGGCGGCCCCCGACTTCGCCCTGATCACCCTGAGTGAATTCGTCGAACAGGCCACGCGGATCGGCCGTGTCGCCCAGCTACCTTTCATCGCTGACGCCGACCACGGTTACGGCAATGCCCTCAACGTCATGCGCACCGTCGAAGAACTCGAACGCGCCGGCGTCGCGGCACTGACCATCGAAGATACCCTGCTGCCTGCGCAGTTCGGCCGCAAGTCCACGGACCTGATCTCCATTGAGGAAGGCATCGGCAAGGTCAAGGCCGCCCTCGAGGCCCGTGTCGACCCGGAGCTGACGATCATCGCTCGGACCAATGCCGGTGCACTGCCGACCCAGGCCATCATCGAACGCACCAAAGCCTATGAAAAGGCTGGCGCCGATGGCATCTGCATGGTGGGCATCAGCGATTTCGACCACCTGGAGCAGATCGCGGAAAACCTCAGCGTGCCATTGATGCTGGTGACTTACGGCAACCCGAAACTCAATGACAGCCAGCGCCTGACGGACCTGGGTGTACGCGTGATCGTCGCCGGCCACGGCGCCTACTTCGCCTCGATCAAGGCCACCTACGATAGCCTGCGAGCCCAGCGCCAAGTCACCCACAGCACCTCGAACCTCAGTGCCACGGAGCTGACCCACACCTACACGTTCCCCGAGAGCTACGTGGCCTGGGCCAAAGAGTTCATGGATGTGGAGGAGTGACGCTGGCTGGGCTGAACGGCTAGTGGATTGAATCCAGACTTTTCTGCACCCACCACGAAAGAGGCAGGGTCAATAGCAGAAGTGCCGCCAGGCCGACCACTGCGACCGGAATACCGGTCACGTCCCCCAGGCTGCCAAACAGCACCGGCGCCAACGCGCCACCGCCAATGGTGCCGGTGTAGAACAAGGCAAAGGCGTGGTCGACCCTGCCCTCCCCGGCCAGGTCCGGCACCGCGCCATACAGCACCGACGAAGTTCCATTGAGAGCCAGGCCCAGCAACGGCAACACCGCCATCAGCCCCAGGTACGGCAGGAACAAGGCCAGGATGATCAGGGTGGCCGTGGTGAACTCCGTCAGCCACACGGTTTTCATCATCCCAATCCGGGCGCCCAGGTAACCGCAGAACAACTTGCCGAACGCCCCGCCGACGAACAACATCGTCAGGGCCAGGCCAATACCGGCGCTGCCCGCGCCCTTGGACTGGAGCAGGAACGGCAGGAACGTCAGAAACCCCATGCGTACCGCGCTATCCAGGGTGCCAGTCAGGATCATGGCCCGCAGCCCACTGACCGAACCCTTGCCGTCAACGGACTTGGCTTTTTTCGCCTGCTCGCTGCTCGTGGCCGACGGAATCAACCACCACAGCCACAGCGCCACAGCGAGGCCCAACACGCCCACCCACATCACGCTGGCGCGCCAGCTGATCACCGTCAGCAACAAGCCGACAAGACCGGGCACGAGGGTTTTGCCGATATCACCTGCGAAGTTGTACTGTGACAGCGCCTGCTTTACCCCGCCGCCGGGCTCATAGGCATCGGTGATCAGCGAGGATGCCAAGGGATGCTGGGTACTGGCCCCCAAGCCGCCCATCATCAGCGCCAACAGCAAAACGCCCAGCCCACCGGCATACCCCGCCACCAGGTAAGCCAACCCAGCCAGCAGCGTTCCCCCGACCAGCAGACGCTTGCGCCCCCAGCGTTGGGCCGCGCGACTGGCGAGCAATTGAAAGCCGGCCATCATGGCCGAATAGGCGCCCCGCAACAGACCGACCTGGGCATAGCTCATGGCGAATTGTGCCTGCCATACCGGCAGTAACACATAGATCACGTCCGTCAGCCCGTCGTGGATGGCATGGGCACCACAACCGGCAAACAACACACGGCGGCGCCTGGTCGCGTCCTCGGCGGTTATCGCGGGGGTAGGCAACGGCTGGACGAGTTCATTCATGATGTCGAGCCAGGCATCAGTTCCAGCACCGACTCCAGCACGTAGAACAACTGGCTTTGCCGAGTCAGCGAAGTGCTTACGGTCATCTCACTTTTCCTTGTTGGAGGATGAATAAAGTCTATTCAAACAGTGCAGGTTTCCAGAAAGTCCAGGCAACGAAGAGCGACAACAGCTGGAAGACAACGATCAGCGCAACGCAGCCCGGCCACCCCCACTGCTCCCACAGGGCACCTGGCACCCAGGCACCAAAACTGCCGCCCAGGTAATAACCGGTCAGGTAAAGCCCCACCGCGCCGGCCTTGTTGTAGCGCGCATGGCTGGTGGTGAAGGCATTGGCTGCGGCCTGGGCCAGGAATACCCCGGTGGAACTGAGCGCCAGGCCCAGCACGATCAGCCACAAGGCCGGTGACAAGGTCAGCAGCGAACCGCTAACGCCCAGCCAGGCCGCGATTTTCACCAGCTCCCCCTGCGGCCGGGCCTTGCTCAAACGCCCGGCGATGGGGATCACCACCAGCGCCAGCAGGAACACCGCGTAAATCGTCCCCAGCGCGCCCGAGCCCAGGGAAAACGGCGCCTGGCTCAAGTGCAAGCCGGCATAGGTAAAGGTCGCCACCTGCGAAAACAGCACACAAAAGCCGACGGCATAGGCCGCCAACAACGGCCTGCGCCACAACTCGCCCGCCGTGGCCGCACGATCGACCGAAACCGGCGTGGGCAGCACAGGGTTACGCGGCAACAGCCACAGGATCAGCGCCCCCATGACCAGACTCAACGCGCCCAGCAGGGTCAGCGCCAGGCGCCAGTCGGCATATTCGGTCACCAGGCCGGTCAGGAAACGGCCGCAGAAACCACCCAGGATCGTCCCGGCGACATACACGCTGGTGACCTCGGACACGGCGCCACCACTCCAGCGCACACCGATATAGGCCACGCTGGTGGCAAACACGACAGGGATGAGCATGCCCTGCACACTTCGCCAGAACAGGAACTCACTGAAACCGCTGGCCCAGGCCGCCAGTACCGCGGGTAGTGCCAACAACATCGCGGCCACGGCAATCACCCGATGCTGCGCCACACCAGCAGTCAACCGACCGACAAAGGGCGCGGTAATGGCCACGGCCAGGGTCGTAACGGTGATACTCCAGCCAGCCTGCCTGGCAGAAACCTGAAAGGCCCCGGCCAACTCGTTGAGCAGCCCCTGGGTGGCATACAGGTTGAGGAAAGCGGCGTACCCAGCCAGAAACAAGGCGATTCGAGGGCTCATAAGAAAATTCGTTATACTTTTAAACAATTTATAAGATTGGCGACGAACGGATCCAATACCTATTTCCGACCGATTGATACCCAAGGATGCACATGATCGATCTGCGCCGCCTGCGCTACTTCCTGACTGTCAGTGACGAGTTGCACTTCGGCCGCGCGGCATCGCGTCTGCACATTGCCCAGCCACCGTTGACCCGACAGATCTCGGCATTGGAAACGGAGCTGGGCTTTCGTCTGTTCGATCGCAGCACCCGCAACGTCACCCTGACCTCCGAAGGCCGCCACTTCCTGCCCTACGCCCGTGCTGTCATGGAACAGGTCGATCTGACCACCGCCATTACCGGCAAGCTGGCGGCAGGCTCTGCTGGCCATCTGGCGGTCGGTTATGCCAGCTCCATTGCCCTTTCGGACATTTTCAGCCAGACCATCCAGGCGTTCTGCACGGCGTTTCCGGACGTCCAGTTGAGCGTGGAAGAAGGCGCGTCCAGCACCCAATGGGCGCACATTATCGAAGGCCGCCTGGATATCGGCTTGAGCCGCATGCAACCACCGGGTGATGACATCGACGTCCAGGCCATCTGCCTGGACAACGAACCGCTGGTGGCGGCCATCGCCAGCGACAGCCCCCTCGCCCGGCAGGAACAGGTGACGCTGGCCGAACTCAGTGCCTATCCCTTGATCGCCTTCCCCGCCGACTACGGCTCAGGCTTGAACGAGATCGTGGCAACGCTCTATCGCCGCCATGCGCTGACGTGCCGTCCGGCGCCCACCGGCAAGCAGATCACCTCGATCATCGCCCTGGTCGCCGCCGGCCGTGGCGTCGCCGTGGTGCCCCAGTGCACCCAGATCCTGGCCAAGCGCGGCGTGACTTATCGGCCCCTGGCGGAGCCAGAGGCCACCGCGCCCCTGCTGGTGCTGACCCGCAAACGAGAGCGCAGCCCATTGGTCAGCGCGTTTGTCGAAGTGATCAGGCAGACGATTGGGGTGAGGTGATTTCAGTTATTCGTTCGCTCACTGGCCATCGCCAGTGCGGCCGAGGAGCAGGCGCAGGTATCACGTGAAGTTGACCGTAACCCTGTGCCCCATTCAAGCGCCAAACGTGAGCACCGACTGAACAGTTTTTGCGCGCAGTGCCGATATCGAGGTACAACATACCGATTGATGCTTCTACCGAATGACGAATTCTCAAGGGACTAGCAATGACGCCAGCACTACCGACGGCGAACTTCAAATCTCTCGGATGCGCCGAGTGCCGAAACCTTGAAGGTCTCGGCTTCGAATTTACGATGGCCTTCCAACCTATCTTCAATGTCCGAACAGGAGCCCCTTACGCCTATGAGGCGTTGGTGCGTGGACTTGGCGGTGAGTCCGCTGCAAGCATCCTGGGACTGGTGAACGATACCAACCGATACCGCTTTGACCAGGCCTGTCGGGTCAGAGCGATCGAACTCGCGGCACAGCTCGGCCTCCCCGCCATTCCTGACTGCAAGCTGAGCATCAACTTTTTGCCGAATGCGGTGTACAGGGCTGAAACGTGCATCCGAGCCACTTTGGAAGCTGCTCGGCTCTTCGAGTTCCCCGTCGAACGTCTGATGTTCGAGGTTACCGAGGGCGAGCGCGTGGATGATCCGGATCACCTTAAATCCATTTTTCAGGAATACGAACGCCAAGGGTTCACCACCGCGATCGACGACTTCGGATCAGGCTATTCCGGCCTCAACTTCCTGGCGATGTTTCAGCCTCAGGTGTTGAAGATCGATATGGCCCTGACGCGGGACATCGACAAAGACCCGGTACGCCGCGCTATAGTCGAAGGCATCGTTCTGGTTGCAAAACGGCTGGGTATTACAGTGGTTGCCGAAGGCATCGAAACCCTTGAGGAGCGAGACGCCCTGTTGGACCTGGAGGTTGATCTGATGCAGGGTTATCTGTTTGCGAGACCTGCGATTGGGCAGTTGCAATCAATGCCTACGGAGCTTATCCAGCCATCTCGTATCTGAAGCTTGAACGAGATCGTCGCCGTAATGCGCTGACGTGCCGCCTGGAGCCCACCGACGAACGGATCATCTGGATCCTCGCACGGGTTGCCGTAGGCCCTGGGCCAAGCCCGGCTTGACCTATCGGCCCATGGCGAAGCCCGAGGCCACCGCCCCCTTGCTGGAGCTGACAGGCGCTGGTGCTGACATGCAAAAGCGCAGCCCATTGGCAGACTGTGTGAAAACACAGCCTGCCAAGGTCAAAAACAAATGCCCCGACTTGTCGGGGCATTTGTTTTCTAACAGGCGGCACGAAAAAAGGCCTTTCAGCCCATCAATGTTATCAACTGATGGGCGCCCATCACCTTGATGGCTCTTTTCAGGTTGTAGGCCTGCACTGCCAGTGCCATTTCGGCTCTGGCGCCTTTCAGCTGTCGCAGCAAGAACCGGCCATTGCCAAATAGCCATTGCTTGAGATTGCCGAAGGGGTGTTCGACGATTGATCGTCGGCGGGCCATCATCTCGGGATGGGACCGCATTCGTTGCTCCATCCGCTCGAAGGCGGCTGGGGTCTATTACGCAGGGAGATAGAAGATCATGGGGTCCAGTAAGCAATCTTGCCGCCTGCACCAACAGCTACAAAATTGCCGTTACCGTAGGCGACGCTCCGGATATCGGTTCCTGCGAAAGTGTTGGGTTGCTGAACCCAGCCGATCCCATCCTCGGAAACGGCTGTCTTGCCGCCGTCGCCGACAGCTACATACTTGCCATTACCGTAAGCAATGTCGCGGATGATGGTTCCACCGAAACTGGTATCTTCAACAGCAGTCCAGCTAAGCCCATCGGATGAATATGCCATCTTGCCATCCGCACCAACGATAAACATTTTCCCGTTGCAAAGCTTCATGGAAAGGATGGTGCTAGTGCCGAAGGTGCTGGTTCTGGTCGTGAATGTTTGCGGATTATCCGTCGCCATCTTCACAGCGCTAAGCAGCTTCCCATTCGATCCCGCAATCAACACAAAAACGCCAATGACGTTGACGCAGTAAACAGTCTCGCTAGAAGTGAAGGTCGTAGTGCGCTCCACCTGGCCTGACCAATCGCCATAACGGGAAAAGACTTTACCGTTAGACCCAACCAGTATCCAGGTCGTGTTCTCGCCGTAAATTGGCTGATAAAACACAATGCCTTGCAAGTCTCCGGACGCGCGAACAGTTGCCGTAAGGTCTGTCCAATCCCTTTCAGGGCGTGCTGTGCTGCCGAAGATCAGATTGCCAGATTGAGAAAGGGCTTGAAGCGATGTCCCAAGACCGTTCCAGTACAGGTCATTGAGGACCTTTCCGCTATCAGAGGTGACGACGCCCTTAAGCTTGGTCCACGCTGTACCAGTCGCGCCTCCGCTGACAAGCTGAGTGGTTGTGGGAAGACCGTTGCCACCAGCCGCATAAAACTTGCCTTGCGCAAAAACCACGCGCCTGAGCATGCCGGTGTTATCCACCGGTTCTACTTGAGTCCAAAGATCTTGCAAGGTTTGAGACGCCGAGTTTGCGTTTTCCATTTTAAACTCCGTTACTGAGCTGATTTAAGTTCAGGCCTCTATATTGGGCGTATGGCGCTCATGGGCGATTGCTCAAGGCTCGCGGCCTTCACTCGAGTCGAGAAGGTAAGCACCAGCAATGCGGTGGGCTTCGCTTCTGATAGACCCGAGGAGTGGAATTACTATCTCAGCAAAATACTGTATATGCAACCAGTAAAAAATCTGGCCATCTGCATTTACATACAGGAGGCCAAAGCAGGAGTGATTCAGATCGCGTCCATCGACGCTTTAGAAACGAAAAAGCCCCAGCGGATGCCAGGGCCCGGAAACAAAATACTCGCACAAGGCGGGCATTTCGAGAAATTGCTGTCTCAGATCTGATGGCTGTAGAACAGCGAGTACGACTCGATACCCTCGTTGGGCTGCTTGATGCCAGCGTTGGAGTAGTGCGTGGCACGAATGCCGACCTTCTGAGTCTCGCCGATTTTCAGGCCTGCACCGATGCGGTCTTCGAAATTAAATGCCGAACCAAACTCTTGATCACCTGCGGAGGTTCCGGAGAACACCGCTACCCCAATACCTGCCTCAACAAATGGTTTCACGTTACCGCTACCAAACTCGTAGACGAACACCGGTGCGAAAGACAACGAGTGCGCGCCACCGGAAGCGTCTCCAGCCTCCCAATAGGTATACCCCGCGTCCCAGTAGCCCGTGAGGCGCCCTGTGCTGGACTCAAGCCAACTCTTGTCCCAACCGAAACCCATACCTATCCGGGCAGTAAGTCCACCTTGGCTAGTGGCGCCAATCGCACCTGACAATTCTGCGGCATTTACACCAAAGGACGCGCAGGAAAACAGTAAAGCACTCAGTAGAATTTTCTTCATTTTATGACCCACAAGTACTGTTTATGAGAGGTGTAAGCAATCACCGACCGCTAATAGGCATTGAGGCATTGAGCCATTAAAACGTTCAATGAAATTTTCACCTGTCATTTTTAACTCATGGGTTCGGGCAAATAGGGAACTACAACATGGCGAAGGAATGGGGGATTTTTTCTGGAGAGAACCCAGCTACTGGGGTTAGAAAGAACAAGGATAAACCGCGGGACTTTTATGCAAGCGACGAGGTGTGGGACGCCGTTTATGAGAAGGCCTGCTTCGAACTCAGGAATTCAATGGATCTTGCGTACCTGAGTGGTCAGCGGCCGGCCGACGTTCTTTCATTTAGAGAGAATGATGCGTCCCAGGAACACCTGTCTGTAGACCAGGGGAAAACCGGAAAAAACTCACGATTCGACTGATGTACGGCGATGAGTTGAACGGGCTGGGCAAGCTGGTGGAGCGATTGCTCGAACACCGAAGATCGGTCAAGGCAAGAAACCCTTACCTCATTCTGACAGAGGACGGCCGGAATGTGACAAAGGCCATGCTGAGGATCCGTTTCGATGAGGCTCGAAAGCAGGCTATCGAATCGGCAGTTGAAGCCGGCGACCAGGTTCTGGCGGGGACTGTGAAGCAATTCCAGTTCAGGGATATCCGACCCAAGGCAGCCAGTGAAATCGAAGACCTGGGGCGGGCAAGCCGGTTCCTCGGGCATACCGAAAAGCGCATTACTGAGACCGTCTATCGTCGAGTCGGAGAGGTCGTTGAGCCGACCAGATAGGTGCCACGAAGGCGATAGCTGCGGAAACGATTGAAAAATTGCGGAAATGATCGGGTTTCAGTTCTCTGCACTGAGCATCAGCCAGATCGAGTAGGAGGCGGATTCACATCCGCCGTCCTCTCACACCACCGTACGTACGGTCCCGTATACGGCGGTTCAGGCGATGCGATTAAGCCGATTGATCGTATCCAGTATCGAGACCAACCCCA
>Ga0207655_1000282_pt1 | contig 77810 bp, 73 predicted proteins | sample KBSM44metaG_FD_184398 | JGI IMG/M metagenome (GOLD analysis project Ga0207655, IMG submission 184398) | Miscanthus rhizosphere microbial communities from Kellogg Biological Station, Michigan, USA - KBS M4-4 metaG (SPAdes) (version 2) | ecosystem: Host-associated > Plants > Roots > Rhizosphere >... | reverse complement strand
GCCCAGGTTTGAGTGTCGTCCAGCCAGGTAGAAAGCATAAAAAAGCCCCATCAGAAAATGATGAGGCTTATTGTGAACCACCTGCCGGATCGTTCAACCGATCGTTTTGCTTAACCGATCGGTGTTAGCCGAAATGGCGGGTTTTTTTATGTCTGTATGCAAGAAAAAAGCGAAAGGATTACTCTTCCACCTTCCCCCTTACACGCTGCTGAATGGCGCTCAGAGAGCCTTCTACCAGCGCCTCTTTGTAATGTTTACGGCATACGGAGACATAGCGTTCGTTGCCGCCAATCACCACCTGTTCGCCTTCATTATACGGCCGACCTTCCTGGTCGAGACGCAGCACCATACTCGCCTTGCGCCCACAGAAGCAGATGGTTTTTAACTCCACCAGCTTATCTGACCATGAAAGCAAATACTGGCTGCCGATAAACAGCTCGCCACGAAAATCCGTACGCAGCCCATAGCACAGCACAGGAATATCCAGCTCATCCACGACCTCTGACAGGGCGTAAACCTGCTCACGGGTCAGGAACTGGCACTCATCCACCAGAACGCAGTGAATCGGCTCTTTCGCGTGCTCAGCGGCGATATCGTGATACAGCGACGTTTGCTGGTTGTAGAGCTTCGCAGGCGACGACAGGCCGATGCGGGAGCTCACTTTGCCTGAACCAAATCTGTCATCAATTTCTGCGGTATAAACCAGGGTACGCATCCCGCGCTCCTGGTAATTGTAGGAAGACTGCAACAACGCAGTCGACTTCCCTGCGTTCATCGCAGAGTAGTAAAAATAAAGCTGTGCCATTCGCAGCATCACCTCAATCATCGTGATTTAACGGCACGAATTGTACCATATTCCTGGCCAATTTCAGCGCTCACGAAAGTCACAATCCATTACCGCTTAAGGTAAAATATTAAGTTCTTCTTATCTATAATAACAATCAGATACACGATTTCGTTCTGCACCAACCTTAAGATAATCCTGAGTTATGAGCGAGCCAGGGTGCCTCCAGGCTGCAAAAGGGTTTACCTGGGTTATGATTCAGTTTCTATTGAAATGAAGGAAAACGAGGGCTTACCCTACGACTAATACGAAAGGCTGATATTTGTGAACCAGGGATATATACCTGCGGTGAAACAATCAAAAGAGCTTACTTTGTAAGGGTGTTCTCAGCATTACGGCCAGACAATAAGCGCATGAGATGTGAACTCACGCGTAAAATTTAACTTTACCTAATTAATAATACCGCTAAATAACACGATATTTTGACTTCCTTACAATCCCCCCTATTGCACATCTGAAATTAACGCTCTATTATTACCTCAACAAACCACCCCACAATATAAGTTTGAGAATACTACAATGAGCGAAGCACTTAAAATTTTGAACAACATCCGTACTCTTCGTGCGCAGGCAAGAGAATGCACTCTCGAAACGCTTGAAGAAATGCTGGAAAAATTAGAAGTTGTTGTTAACGAACGTCGCGAAGAAGAAAGCGCGGCCGCTGCTGAAGTTGAAGAGCGCACTCGTAAACTGCAGCAATACCGTGAAATGCTGATTGCTGATGGCATTGACCCAAATGAACTGCTGAACAGCATTGCTGCTCAGAGCAAATCTGGTGCTAAAGCTAAACGTGCAGCTCGCCCGGCTAAATATAGCTACGTTGATGAAAACGGCGAAACCAAAACATGGACCGGCCAGGGTCGTACCCCGGCAATCATCAAAAAAGCAATGGATGAGCAGGGTAAATCACTGGACGATTTCCTGATTTAATCTTTCTTGTTTCTTACGCAAGTTTGTTGAGAAAATCCCGCTCTGCGGGATTTTTTTTATCCTGAAATCGGCCGATAGCACGCACAACCTGCCTGGTTTTAAAGCAAACCCGACAACAGGTAATAAAAAACCGGGGCCTTTACAGAACCCCGGTTGGTACGGCAGGCGGGCAAATTACTTGCCAGTGCCCACGGTTTCTTCCAGCCAGGCTTTGAAATCCGCACCCAGTGAATTATGGCGAATACCATATTCAACAAACGCACGCATATAACCCAGTTTATTACCGCAATCGTGGCTCTTGCCTTTCATGTGATAGGCTTCAACCGTTTCCTTCTCGATAAGCATATCGATAGCGTCAGTCAGCTGGATTTCGTCCCCGGCTCCCGGAGGCGTTTTCGCCAGCAGTGGCCAAATTTCTGCGCTCAGCACGTAGCGGCCTACGACCGCCAGGTTTGATGGTGCGACGTCAGCTTTAGGTTTCTCAACCACGCCGACCATTGGCACGCTGTCACCCGGATTCAGGGCTTCGCCTTTGCAATCCACCACGCCGTAGGCAGTCACGTCATCAACCGGCTCAACCATGATCTGGCTGGCACCTGTCTCATCAAAACGCTTAATCATTTCCGCGAGGTTGTCGCGAGACAAATCGGATTCGTATTCATCCAGAATCACGTCCGGCAGAATAACGGCCACAGGCTCGTTACCGACGACCGGATGGGCACACAATACCGCGTGGCCCAGGCCTTTTGCCAGACCCTGACGGACCTGCATAATGGTCACGTGTGGTGGGCAAATAGACTGCACTTCTTCCAGCAGCTGGCGCTTTACGCGTTTTTCCAGCATTGCTTCAAGTTCAAAACTGGTATCAAAATGGTTTTCGATCGAGTTTTTCGAAGAGTGGGTCACCAGCACAATTTCAGTAATACCTGCAGCAATACATTCATTGACAACATACTGAATTAATGGCTTGTCGACCAGCGGCAGCATTTCCTTAGGAATCGCTTTAGTGGCGGGCAACATCCTGGTACCCAATCCCGCTACCGGGATTACGGCCTTAGTGACTTTCGAATTTAATGCAGCCATTGAAATCTCCTGAACTGTTCAACTTTTGAACGTGCTCGTTAATTAATAACGCGTTGAGTATATCAGTACCGATTGGTCAATCTGGTCTGAAAAGGACACGTTAACCTTGAATTAGGATTTTTACGTATAAATCCTGCTGATAGTACCACCACAGTCTGAAAGGAGAGAAAGCAATAACCGGGGCTCCCCGGCTAATTGCTCATTCCGCAGACAACATTAAGCGCAAGCGCCCACCAGCACCCCAAATTTGGCACTGCCACGATTCGCAGCGTTGGCTGATTTGATTTAAATAAGCATTGCCCAGCGTCCCCAACGGAACGCCATTACTGATCTGTATTTGATGCTCGCCGGTGTTAAGTGTGCCGTTAAGACCCGCAGAAACAAGGATCAGATTTTTAATTTCGCTATGGTAATACCCAACCAGCAGCGGGAATTGTCCTGGTAAATTGGCCTGGCGCAGCAATTGATTGACCTGTTTTAACAAACTGCCTAATTCAGGTAAACGCTGACCTTCATGCGCAAGCTGTTCTTGTAACAAGCCGTTAAATAAAGCACGCAATAAAAGTGCGGCTAACACACCATTATCACCGGCACGCGTCACGTCCAAACAATAAAACGCCAGATCTTTATCTGAAAGTGGTGCAATATCGAGCACCAGGCCGGGATTATCCGCTGACACCAACTGCCGGTAGTTAATACGACAGTGCGAAATAACCTGCTGGACCGGTGGCTGAAGTTCCTGTAGCAATTTTGCTGCCGCTGAGGGATTACTGACCAGCGCATCCCAGTCTTCAAATAAACGTTCTTCTTCCTCAACGCGGGAATTGAACATCGCAGGATAGAGACAGGCATATACGGTTTCACGCAGACGATTGAGATCTTTGACAGGTTTAAGCATCACATCCTGCACGCCAAGCCGCAGCGCTTTGGCGATATCGGCCATATTTTCGGTCGCGGAGATAATCAGGATCGGCAACTGATTGCCACTGTTACGCAAAAACTCGACCAGTTTGAGTCCGTTCATCCGCGGCATTTCGATGTCGCAGATCATCAGATCAGGATTGACCTTTGCCATTAATTCCAGGGCACTCTGGCCGTCTTCAGCCAGGACGGTTTCTGCGCCCAGCGATGAAAGCCACGAATCCAGTAGTGAGCGGAAAACCGGCTCATCCTCGACGATAAGAATGTGTTTTCCCGCCAATGGCTGCGTCATGATATCTCCCCTGGCAGACGATAAGTAAATAGTGGCACGCTATTCGCGCTATCGCCTGTCAGAATTTGCTGAAGTAATCGAAAATGCCCTAAACCTGGCTCCGGACGAGCGGTAAAAGTTCGTCCATTTTTTTCTCAACCGAGAGTTGTCCGGCGGCGATGGCCGCGGGTGCACGGTGGAAATCGAGCGTCGAAATCTGCGGGCAAAAAGGTTGCAACAGGATATCAGGCGGGTCGCCTGCCATACGGTTGCGCTTTAATCGGTTTTCCAGCACCTGAATAGAGGTCGTCATGATCTCCATAGCCGTCGGTGTTATTGCCGTCCGGCGCGATGTCATGCGGCCCAGCCTTGCGCGAAAACGTTCGTGCCAGCTCAGAGCCTCATCACTTTCAGAAGACTGTGGATCGGGCTGAAGGTTCACGGATAACAAATCTTGTTGCATTAAATGCGCGTCGTGCTGCAAATCGACGGCGATCACGATATCGGCGCCCAATGCACGCGTGAGCGAAACCGGAATGGGATTTACCACCGCGCCATCTACCAGCCAGTAGCCGTTGTGCATAACGGGTGACATCAACCCAGGAATACTACAGGAAGCGCGTACGGCCAGATGCAGGTCACCTTCGGTGAACCACAGCTCACGACCGGTACTGAGATTGGTGGCGACGGTGGCAAAACGACGTTCGCAGGACTCGATATTATCGACAGGAATGAGTTGGCGAAAATGACTGAACACGCGTTCCCCGCGCAGCAGACCGCCGCGACGCCAGGAGAGATCCATCAGACGTAGTACGTCCCATGAATTGAAGGAGCACACCCATTTCTCAAGCACCGGTAATCGGTCGCAGGCATAAGCCGCGCCCACCAGAGAACCAATGGAACACCCTGCAACGATATCAATCTCAATGCCCATTTTCTGCAGCGCTTTGATGACACCGATGTGTGACCATCCTCGCGCCGCGCCTGACCCCAGGGCTAAACCAATTTTAAGCTTTCTCATTCCTGCAAGTACTGAACCCCATTCCCAACGTAGCCACATTGCCACTGGTCAGTTAACATATTTGCCGCCGGCGCAGTTGCGCCTTTCTTTATTCACCAACGGGAAGGCATTTATGCATTCACTTTGCCCCTGCGGCAGCGCTCTGGAGTATAGCCTATGTTGCCAGCGATATCTTTCAGGTAACACGCTTGCGCCTACGCCGTCACAGCTCATGCGCTCACGCTACAGCGCCTTTGTGATGAAGGACGCAGATTATCTGCTCAAGACCTGGCATCCGTCCTGCGAGCCCCAGCAATTTCGTCAGAGTCTGGAACAAAGCTTTGCGACAACCGAATGGCTGGGCCTCACTATTTTTGCCGCCGAAGAAGGCAAGACCCCGGATGAGGGCTTTGTCAGCTTTGTCGCCCGATTTAGTGAACATAGCAAGAGTAGTGCCCTGATTGAGCGTTCAAGATTCTTAAAAGAAAATGGACAATGGTATTATATTGATGGTACACGTCCCTTAATCGGCCGCAACGACCCCTGCCCTTGCGGGTCGGGTAAAAAATTTAAAAAGTGCTGCGGTTAGTCAAGCCGCCACAAAAACAGCAAACACCGTCAACAGGATTTCCCCCGCAATGCACTCATTACAACGAAAAGTGTTGCGTACAATCTGCCCGGATCAAAAAGGGTTGATCGCACGCATTACCAACATTTGCTACAAGCATGAACTGAACATCGTGCAGAACAACGAGTTCGTCGATCATCGTACCGGGCGTTTCTTCATGCGCACCGAACTTGAAGGCATTTTCAACGACTCCACGCTGCTGGCCGATCTCGACAGCGCGCTGCCTGAAGGCTCTATTCGCGAACTCACGCCTGCTGGCCGTCGCCGGGTGGTGATTCTGGTCACCAAAGAAGCGCACTGTCTGGGCGACTTACTGATGAAAGCCAATTATGGCGGCCTCGATGTCGATATCGCCGCGGTCATTGGTAACCACGACACCCTGCGTTCGTTGGTTGAGAAATTCGACGTGCCGTTTGAGCTGGTTAGCCACGAAGGCCACACCCGCGAAGAGCATGACGCCCTGATGGCCGACGCGATTGACGCCCATCAGCCCGATTACGTGGTGCTGGCGAAATACATGCGTGTGTTAACTCCGGCCTTCGTGTCACGCTTCCCGAATAAAATCATCAATATTCACCATTCATTCCTGCCCGCGTTTATCGGTGCACGTCCGTATCAGCAGGCCTACGATCGCGGCGTGAAAATCATCGGAGCTACAGCGCACTACGTGAACGACAATCTGGATGAAGGCCCAATCATCATGCAGGACGTCATTCATGTCGATCATACCTATACCGCAGAAGACATGATGCGTGCTGGCCGAGACGTAGAGAAAAATGTCCTCAGCCGCGCGCTGTATCAGGTTCTTGCCCAGCGCGTGTTTGTGTACGGTAATCGGACAATTATCCTGTAAGGCAAATAACCGTTGCAGCGCTTTTAAACGTTATGGGCAAAAAGCACGCAAACGGTTCATTTTCCTGAAAGGAAGTCTTTACAGCGGCGCGTCATTTGATATGATGCGCCCCGCTTCCCAAAAGGGAGCAGGCTAGTAAAAGCATTACCCCTGGCGGGGTTCCCGAGCGGCCAAAGGGAGCAGACTGTAAATCTGTCGTCATCGACTTCGAAGGTTCGAATCCTTCCCCCGCCACCACTACTCTGGTCAGTATCTGTAGCACCCATACCCCTGGCGGGGTTCCCGAGCGGCCAAAGGGAGCAGACTGTAAATCTGTCGTCATCGACTTCGAAGGTTCGAATCCTTCCCCCGCCACCATCTTCCTTTTAGCACCCAATCAAACTCACTTTAGATGCCACATTATTCTCCGCACGGGGAAGGATGAGAAGCTTCGACTAAGGTTCGATTCGAGCAAAGCGAGAAAGCGTTGCCGCAGGCAACGACCCGAAGGGTGAGGCGCTTGCGCCGAGTCATCCTTCCCCCGCCACCATCTTCCTTTTAGCACCACAATCAAACTCACATTTTCTATGCTCAAATCACAGGTAAACGCCGTTTCACGGGGGAACTTTTTACAATCGACGTATTGCATTGCGCAAATTCGGCCAGCCCATCGAGCAGCGTATCCAGCTGCGCAATATCCTTCACCACTAATCGCATCACGAAGCAATCCTCGCCGGTCACTTTGTCGCATTCAATGCATTCCGGCATCGCCTGGATATATCTATCGACTTTTTGTAACAACCCCGGTAGAGGTCTGACGCGCACCAGCGCTTGCAAGGTATAGCCGAGCGCTGAAAGATTCACTCTGGCACCATAGCCCTGAATTACACCCCGTTCCTCTAGACGCTTTAGGCGTTCCGCCGTACTGGGCGACGTCAGCCCCACTCGCGCACTCAGCACCTTTAATGAAAGCCGCGCATCCTCTGCCAGCGCTGCCACTATCGCCCGATCGATATCATCAATAAGGACATCCATCATAATCACCTTATTTTAAAAAGAAAAAACCGCATATCACCTTATAACAAGTATGTAACACACTCAGCCTCTCCTCCACAATAAAGCCATCTAATTATGGAGGTGTATATGGGTTCTCGTAACAATGGCGTCTGGCAAATGTGCCTGGCGATGGTGATTTCTGGCTCTATCGGCGCGTTTGTCCTGCTCTCCGGCTTACCCGTTATTGACGTGGTGTTCTGGCGCTGCACCATCGGGGCGCTCGCGTTAGGGGCGTTTATTCTTCTGAGCCGACAGCCCTTCATCCGCCTGTCGCGTTCAACGTGGATGCTGGCCGTGGCCGGTGGCATTACCCTGGTCATCAACTGGTTACTTCTGTTTGCGGCCTACGGCAAGATTTCAATTGGAATGTCGACGGTGGTCTACAATACTCAGCCGTTTATGCTGGTGTTAATGGGAATAGTGACGGGTGAGCGGGTATCACGGGTGAAATGGGCCTGGCTGCTGCTGGCGTTTAGCGGCGTAGTGGTATTGTTATCAAGCGAGCTAAGTGGCTGGCATCACGGCGATTTACTGGCCGGTATTACGTTGGCGTTAAGTGCCGCCTTTTTCTATGCGCTAACAGCCATCATCGCCCGGAAATTACACCCGCTCCCACCGCAGCATATCGCCTTTATTCAGGTGTTGACCGGCGTAGTGATGCTGTTACCCCTCGCACATTTCAGCCCAATCTCTGCAACCTTTCCTTGGGGGATTTTGCTCACACTCGGGATTGTTCACACCGGGGTAATGTATCAATTGCTCTACAGTGCGATTCAGAAATTGCCGACACCCATTATCGGCTCGCTCTCGTTTATTTATCCAGTCGTGGCGATTGTGGTTGATAGCCTGGCGTTTGGTCATACGCCGAGCGCGATACAGTGGGTTGGCGGGATACTGATTCTATTTGCGGCGGCGGGGAATAATCTGGGCTGGGGCACAAAAGATAAGGCCTCGCATCAGCAAGGCCTTGAACAGAAAGCGCGGTAATTAGCGACGCGCGCGAACAATCTGGTATTTGCGGGTCAGGTATTCCACTGGCACGCTCCAGATATGCACCAGGCGCGAGAACGGGAACAACAGGAACAGCGTCATACCGAGCACCAGATGCACACGGAAAATGAACGCTACCCCGTCCAGGTGCGCAGATGCGCCACCGTGGAACGTCACCACCGACTGCGCCCAGCCGACCAGCTTCATCATTTCGCTGCCGTCCATATGCTGGGCGGAGAACGGAATGGTCAGCAGGCCCAGCGCACACTGGATAACCAGCACCGACAGCACCAGAATATCGGCTCCGGTGGTGGTCGCCCGCACGCGTGGGTTAAACAGACGACGCTTGAGCAGCAGCACCCCGCCCACCAGACACATCAGGCCGGCAGCCCCGCCACCGATCATCGCCATTTTCTGTTTCACTTCCAGCGGCAGGAACGATTCATACATCCAGTGCGGCGTCAGCATCCCGAGGGCGTGCCCGGCGAACACCCCGAGGATCCCTATATGGAACAGGTTCGAGGCCAGGTTCATGCCTTTTTTGTCCAGCATCTGGCTGGAGCCCGCACGCCAGGTGTATTGCCCGTAGTCATAACGCAGCCAACTGCCGACCAGGAATACCGCCCCAGCGATGTACGGGTAGATGTCAAAGAAGAACATATTCAGGAATTGCATTAGCGCTCCCCTCCAGTGGAAATATTCAGATACTGCGGCGCAACGGCCCCGGCAAAACGACGCTGATGGGCGGTGATATCCGACTCAGCGCATCCCTGGTCCGCGAAGAATTTGACCTGCTCTTCTTCCCAGACCGCGTCCAGCGCCTGCGGCGTATCGTCGCGGGCTTCATCGGCAATTTTTTCGGCCACTTTCTGGCTGTCCACTTCCGTACTGGCAAGCTTCAGCAATACGTCAAACAGCACCGCATAACGACTTTCTCGCTGTTGCAGACGCGCACTCAGCAGGGCGAGGATCGGCGCAATATCCTGCAAACCACCCAGCGCATCATCACGCGGGAGCTGTGCCAGATATTCGAGATACAGCGGTAAGTGATCCGGCAGCTCGCGGCTGTCCAGCTCAAGACCGTGCTGCGCATATTGCGCCATCAGATCAACCATCGCCTGACCCCGGTCCCGGGATTCACCGTGTACGTGCTCGAACAGCAGCAGCGACGTCGCGCGGCCCCGGTCGAACAGTTCGCTGTAATCAGCCTGTACATCCAGCACGTCTTTCTGCGTTAAATCGCGGACGAAAACGCACAGAGACTGTGCATCCTCTTTGCTTAGCACATCAGACTCCGCCAGCGCGGCGTGAACCTCCTGCTGATGCTGCCACAGGGCAGCATCCGGGTATTCCAGCAGGCGGGAGAGGATCACCAGTTCTTTCATGACTGACGCTCCGTTTTGCTGGTCACATCGATGGCGTCGATACGACGGCTGTTGAACAAGTTGAAGCCGCTGTCGGAGCCATGGCAACCGTCGCCAAAGCTAAAGCCACAGCCGTTTTTCTCAGGGAAAGCGTCGCGAGCCAGTTCGCGATGGCTGCTTGGTACCACAAAGCGGTCTTCGTAGTTCGCAATCGCCAGATAGCGATACATTTCCTGAGCCTGGGCTTCGGTCAGACCGACCTCGTCCAGGGCGCTGGTATCGTTCACACCGTCAACGGTTTCGGCACGTTTGTAATGACGCATCGCCAGCATACGTTTCAGCGCACGCAGCACCGGCGCGGTATCACCCGCAGTGAGCATGTTCGCCAGATACTGCACCGGAATGCGCAGGCTATCGACGTCAGGCAGAATGCCATTGCTGCCAATCTCACCGGCATCCGCCGCCGACTGAATCGGTGACAGCGGCGGCACGTACCAGACCATCGGCAGGGTGCGATATTCCGGATGCAGCGGCAGCGCCAGCTTCCAGTCCATCGCCATTTTGTAGACCGGCGACTGCTGCGCGGCGTCGATAACGCTCTGAGGAATACCGTCTTTCAGCGCCTGCTCGATAACCTTCGGATCGTTCGGATCGAGGAACACGTCCAGTTGACGCTGGTACAAATCTTTCTCGCTTTCAGTGCTCGCCGCCTGTTCGATAGCGTCTGCGTCATACAGCAGCACGCCCAGGTAGCGGATGCGGCCCACGCAGGTTTCGGAACACACGGTCGGCTGACCGGCTTCGATACGCGGATAACAGAAAATGCACTTCTCTGATTTGCCGCTCTTCCAGTTGAAGTAGATTTTTTTGTACGGGCAACCGGTGATACACATGCGCCAGCCACGGCATTTGTCCTGATCGATAAGCACAATGCCGTCTTCTTCACGCTTGTAAATCGCGCCGCTCGGACAGGTCGCGACACACGCCGGATTCAGACAGTGTTCACACAGGCGCGGCATGTACATCATGAAGGTGTTTTCGAACTGGCCGTACATTTCCTTCTGGATGTTTTCGAAGTTTTTGTCACGGGACAGCTTAGAGAACTCACCGCCCAGATCGTCTTCCCAGTTCGGGCCAGCGGTGATTTTGTCCATCCGCTGTCCGGTAATCAGCGAGCGTGGACGCGCAATCGGCTGATGTTTGCTTTCACCCGCTTTGTGCAGATTCTGGTAGTCAAAATCAAATGGCTCGTAGTAATCGTCGATACCCGGCAGATGCGGGTTAGCGAAGATTTTCCCCAGCAGCAGCGCTTTGTTACCCATGCGCGGCACCAGTTTACCGTTGATTTTACGGATCCAGCCGCCCTTCCACTTCTCCTGGTTTTCCCAGTCGTTAGGGAAGCCGACGCCCGGCTTAGTTTCCACGTTGTTAAACCACGCGTACTCCACGCCTTCGCGGCTGGTCCAGACGTTTTTACAGGTGACTGAGCAGGTATGACAGCCGATGCATTTGTCGAGATTCAGCACCATGCCGACTTGTGAACGAATTTTCATTTTACGCTCTCCTGTACCTGGTCGTTACCTTCACCGTCTAACCAGTCAATGTTCTTCATCTTACGCACCACCACGAACTCATCACGGTTCGAGCCGACGGTGCCATAGTAGTTAAAGCCGTACGCCAGCTGCGCGTAGCCGCCAATCATATGGGTCGGTTTCGGGCTGATACGCGTCACGGAGTTATGGATCCCGCCGCGCTGACCGGTGATTTCAGACCCTGGAAGGTTCACGATACGTTCCTGGGCGTGATACATCATGGTCATCCCCGCCGGAACGCGCTGGCTTACCACCGCACGCGCGGTCAGAGAACCGTTGCTGTTGAACACTTCAATCCAGTCGTTATCTTCGATACCCAGGTCTTTGGCATCGGCTTCGCTCATCCAGACGATCGGCCCACCGCGTGACAGGGTCAGCATCAGCAGGTTGTCGCTGTATGTGGAGTGAATGCCCCACTTCTGGTGCGGCGTCAGGAAGTTCAGCGCCTTCTCAGGGTTGCCGTTAGACTTCTGGCCCATCACCGCTTTCACCGAACGGGTGTCAATCGGCGGACGGTACACCAGCAGGCTTTCGCCAAAATCACGCATCCACTGGTGATCCTGATACAGCTGCTGACGGCCAGACAGCGTACGCCACGGGATCAGCTCGTGAACGTTGGTATACCCGGCGTTATACGATACGTGTTCATCTTCAAGGCCAGACCAGGTCGGGCTGGAGATGATTTTGCGCGGCTGGGCCTGAATATCACGGAAGCGAATTTTTTCGTCTTCTTTATTCAGCGCCAGATGGGTGTGGTCGCGACCGGTAATTTTACTCAGCGCATCCCAGGCTTTCACCGCCACCTGGCCGTTCGTTTCCGGGGCCAGAGTCAGGATCATTTCCGCCGCATCAATCGCGGTGTTAATCATCGGCTGACCTTTCGCCGGACCGTCGGCCTTGGTGTAGTTCAGCTTACGCAGCAGCTCAACTTCGCTGTCGGTGTTCCAGGCAATGCCTTTCCCGCCGTTGCCGATTTTTTCCAGCAGCGGACCGACGGAGGTAAAGCGCTCGTAGGTCGCTGGGTAATCGCGTTCCACGGTCATGATGTGCGGCGCGGTTTTACCCGGGATCAGGTCGCATTCGCCTTTTTTCCAGTCCTTCACATCCATCGCCTGCGCCAGTTCCGCCGGGGAGTCGTGTTGGATTGGCAGGGTCACGATGTCGGTTTCTTTACCCAGATGGCCAACGCAGACTTCGGAGAATTTCTTCGCGATGTCTTTGTAGATATCCCAGTCGCTTTTTGATTCCCACGCCGGATCAACGGCCGCCGACAGCGGATGAATAAACGGATGCATATCCGAAGTATTCATGTCGTCTTTTTCATACCAGGTGGCAGTGGGCAGCACGATATCGGAGAACAGGCAGGTGCTCGACAGACGGAAGTCCAGCGTCACTACCAGATCCAGTTTGCCGTCGAGACCGTTATCCACCCATTCAACTTCTTCCGGCTTCACACCGCCCTGCACGCCCAGATCTTTGCCCTGAATACCGTGCTCGGTACCCAGCAGGTACTTGAGCATATATTCGTGGCCTTTACCGGATGAGCCCAGCAGGTTCGAACGCCAGATGAACATATTACGCGGATGGTTTTTACCGTTGTCCGGACGCTCAGAGGCGAAATGCATCGAGCCGTCTTTCAGCGATTTCACGGTGTAATCGACCGGTGACATGCCCGCTTTTTCCGCTTCAGCGGCAATGTGCAGCGGGTTAGTGCCCAACTGTGGGGCCGATGGCAGCCAGCCCATGCGTTCAGCACGGACGTTGAAGTCCACCAGATGTCCGGTGTAGCGCGATTTATCCGCCATCGGCGACAGCAGTTCCTGCGCGGTCAGCGTTTCATAACGCCACTGGCTGGAGTGGTTGTAGAAATAGGAGGTGCTGTTCATGTGACGCGGCGGACGGTTCCAGTCCAGGGCGAACGCCAGCGGGGTCCAGCCGGTCTGCGGACGCAGTTTTTCCTGGCCCACATAGTGTGCCCAGCCGCCGCCGCTCTGACCAACACAGCCACAGAAGATAAGCATATTGATAATACCGCGATAGTTCATATCGAGGTGATACCAGTGGTTCAGACCCGCGCCGACGATGATCATCGAACGACCGTGAGTTTTATCGGCGTTGTCCGCAAATTCACGCGCGGTACGGATAATCTGTGCCCGGGAGACGCCGGTGATTTTCTCGGCCCACGCCGGGGTGTACGCTTTCAGATCATCGTAGCTGCTGGCGCAGTTGTCATCGCCCAGACCACGTTCCAGGCCGTAGTTGGCCATGGTCAGGTCATACACGGTGGTGACCAGCTGCTCGGAGCCGTCGGCCATCTGCAGGCGTTTCACCGGCAGTTTGTGCAGCAGGATATTTTCCAGTTCGACACTGGTGAAATGCTCGGTGCCGTCACCGCCGAAGTACGGGAAGCCGACTTCCGCGATATCATCGTGGCTGCCCAACATGCTCAGGCGCAGCTGAACGTCATCGCCGCTCTGACCATCACGCTGTTCGAGGTTCCATTTGCCTTTATCGCCCCAGCGGAAACCGATAGAGCCGTTTGGCACGGTCAGTTCGCCGCTTTCATCAAAGGCAACGGTTTTCCATTCCGGGTTATTTTCCTGACCCAGCGCATCCACCAGGTCGGCGGCACGCAGCATACGGCCTGCGGCGTAATAGCCGTCACGTTGTTCAAGGGCCACCAGCATCGGCATGTCGGTATAACGACGCACGTAGTCGGTGAAATACTGGCTCGGTTTGTCGAGGTGGAATTCGCGCAGCATCACGTGGCCCATTGCCAGCGCCATCGCCGCATCGGTGCCCTGCTTCGGTGCCAGCCACAGATCGCACAGCTTGGCGATTTCAGCGTAGTCCGGCGTGACCGCCACCGTTTTGGTGCCCTTGTAACGGACTTCAGTGAAGAAGTGTGCATCCGGCGTACGGGTCTGCGGCACGTTAGAGCCCCAGGCGATAATGTACGAGGAGTTATACCAGTCGGCGGATTCTGGTACGTCGGTCTGCTCGCCCCAGGTCTGCGGGGACGCAGGCGGCAGGTCACAGTACCAGTCGTAGAAGCTCAGACAGGTGCCGCCGAGCAGAGAGAGGTAACGCGCGCCTGCGGCGTAAGAAACCATCGACATCGCCGGGATCGGCGAGAAGCCAGCCACACGGTCAGGGCCGTAGGTTTTGACGGTATAGACGTTGGAAGCGGCAATCAGCTCGTTCACTTCCTGCCAGGAAGAGCGTACGAAGCCCCCGCGACCACGCGCCTGCTTAAAGCTTTTGGCTTTATCCGCGTCTTCAATAATTGACGCCCAGGCATTCACCGGATCGGGATGCTGAACCTTCGCTTCACGCCACATTTTCATCAGGCGTTTGCGCATCAGCGGATATTTAAGACGGTTTGCGCTGTAGAGATACCAGGAGTAGCTCGCGCCGCGTGGACAGCCGCGTGGCTCGTGGTTCGGCATATCTGGACGCGTACGTGGGTAGTCGGTCTGCTGGGTTTCCCAGGTCACGAGGCCATTCTTAACGTAGATCTTCCAGCTACATGAACCGGTGCAGTTCACGCCGTGGGTCGACCGCACTACTTTGTCATGCTGCCAGCGTTGACGGTATCCATCTTCCCAGTCCCGGTTAGTTTCCAGAAGCTGACCGTGCCCATCGGCAAAGGTTTCGCCCTTCTGCTTGAAGTAGCGAAACCGGTCCAGAAATTTGCTCATCGGGTTTCTCCTGATGTGGAGCCTTGAGGCTCTGTCTTATAAAAAATCGACATTGCTAAGATTGACGGCACGGTAACCTGCTCAAAAGGAGGGATAATTGATAACGATCAACGACATCTGAGGATGTTTTAATCGCAAGCTGGCGATCTACCACTAAAGTGGCAATAGAGGAAACATGGTTAATTTATTGATATATATAAATTTTATACATTTCCAGACTTGTGTAAGGGGTAGGAATTAGCGCTACTGGGTATTAAGGGGTAAGTCAGTCGATGAGGCGGGGATAGGTCAAAAAAGGGGCCCCCTTGCGAAGATAGCCCCATGTTGAACGGTGCAATTATCAGATAGATGCCAGCGGTTCAGCTTTGCGTTCAGCACGTATGTTTTTGATAAGCAAGCCCGAAATAACGATTCCGGCGCAGGCGAAAACAGCCATCAAGCCAAAAACGATTTTGTAGCCTGACAGCCCTGGATGGGTATCTAAAATGTATCCATACAGGCTGTAACAGAACATCGCAGGGGCATATCCGATAAAACTCCCCAACGCCATTGCCGCACCGGTATTTTTCTCACTGATTCCCGCTTCGCCGATAGGGGCGAAGAATACCGCACGCTGAGTAAAGATGACCGCACCAAACATCAGGGTACAAGCCATGCCTAAATAAACAGGCATTTGTTCATGTGGCAGTATTATCAGTGCCACCAAAGCCAAAGCACTAATAATAAAGGTATAGAACAGATACAGGCTCGGTGATTTTAAAACCTTGTCGGCAATTAATCCACCAATTGGTCCGCCGACCATTTTTAAGCAATACTGATTGATAATTCCGTACGCACCTACCAATGCAATGGGTAATGCATAAACATTTCTTAAAAATGGAATAAAGAATGTTAATCCACAATATACCGCATAGACACAGAACACGCTAAAAGCGATTAGCCAGACGGTTTTGTTTTTTAATACATGCCCAAGACCTGGGTTAGCTTCTTTTTTCTCTGCCTTCTGTTGCTTCGCAACTTTTTCTTCCGGGGTTTCTTTTAATACAAAGAATATAACCACGCCGACCACAATAGCGATGAAAGAGTAAAATAATATTGCGGCTTTAAATCCGAAATAGTCGCTACCAAACCAGGTGAACACTGCCAGTGCGCTAAACGCGATAACGGTATCGACAATTCCTCGGCCTGTTTCAAAGAAACCAAACAGTCGCCCCTGCTGAGTGTTGTCGCCCAGCAAACTCACCGACTTTAGCAACACTGGCCAGTTGAGCATGTCGCAGGTCACGCCGAACAACGCCCAGACAAAGAGTATCCCCCAGTAGCCCGGCATTGTAGAAAGGTAGATCCCCAGCAGGCCAGTCGCAATCAGTGAAAGCGACATGGTAAAGCGTCGTGGTAATTTGTCAGAAAAGTAAATTGACAAGAAAAAACCAATGGTTGTAACGATAGAGTTAACCGACATAGCATTACCAATCTCACCGTTGGTCAGGTGAAAATACTCTTGCATAGGAACATAAAATGCGTCTTTCAATGACGGCAGTTTATATATTGTCCCGCCGCACAGAACTAACAAGCTAAATATAGTCCATCTTTTTTTGGATAGCATAAGATACTCCACCCCTGAATTAGCGGAATTAATTATTATTGTGAGAGTACAGTGACCTCACGAACGGTGAGACAACTGAATTTAAATGTTTTAGATTGATGACTTTCTTAAAACAGCGACAGCCTCTTTATGAAGATCGCCAAGAATATTGCGCACATATTTTATTTGATTCATGGCATCGTCAATTTCTTTATTTAACCGTTCATCAAGCCCGGAGGTTGGCAACGGAGTTTCACTCATCTGACGCAATGGGATCCACGGATTTTCATCTTCGTTGGTAAACCGAAATGCCGGTGCATAATAATCCACTTCTTCTTCCAGACCGAATGCGGTGACTTGTGCTTTATCTTCACCCAGACAAATTAGTTGCAGTAATAATTCTCTAAATGGCAGTTCACCTGCGCCAGAAATACATGCTGTATGCCCGCGGCCTTCACCTTCGTGAGTAATTAATGCATCTTTGATATGCACCTGAGTGACCTCATTTCCCATCACCGCTAACGCGTCAAGCGGATCTTCGTTGGCATTAATCATGTTGGCGAAGTCAAATAGCAGGGAAAGCTGTGGAAAATCAGCTTGCTGAACCAGCTTCACCAGTTCGTGGCTTTGCAAATCTTCGTGTTGCTCAAGGGTAAATGTCAGACCGCTATGTTGATATTTCTCTTTAATATATTGAATATCCTTGGCAATAATTTCCATTACCTCGGAAAGTGTCCCTTCATAGCGCGGATAAAACCGCACCGATGTCGCGCCCGATTTCAGCGCAATAGTCACGGCCTCATCAATGGTTCGAGCATCTGAGGCGCTGGTTTCGATGTGAACATCCAGTCCCAACTGGCGCGATTTCTCTGCAAAATTCTCAAGCCGCTCTGTACTGGCATGCCTTAAAGACTGGCTTTCACCGTCCACAACATGAATTTTTACCCCTTTCAATTGCTGTTGGCAGGCAATATCCAGTAAGTCTTCCGGCAGAATCTTCTCCATGCGCATGTTTAAATGAAACGCGTAGGCATGGAGATACAGCGGCAGATTTGCAGCGCGTTCGACAATTTTTGTTGCCTGGGTATTGTTCATGGAAACTCCTATAAATCGATATAAAACTCTACTGATTCAAAACGCCAATATTCGATATCAACCTGAATGACTTGTCCGGCTTCATCAGCACGGTATTTTTCAACCCGGATAGACGGAGTTCCCGCAGTGCCGCCCATCCCCTTACAAGCCCCTGCCGAAAGACGTGTCGGCTTGAAGGCCAGATGCTGCGTGTGCGAGCGCTTGCCGAAGTCTTCTTGCCACACCTCAACAAAAGAGCGATCGCCTAATTTATCGATAAAACCGGGGGCGGACTGCGCGTTGATAAAGGTTTCGTGATAGAAAACTTTATGGTTATCAAGCGCTCCCCAACCGCAAATTTTATAGATTTCATCACCATCCTTCACATTTAGCTGCGACAAAACTTCTGCTTCCGCTGTGTAAACCCGTTCTTTTTCCAGAAAGCCCCAGGACGGCAAACGCCCCTGTTCCTGAGCTGCCTGCTTAAAGCTAGTGGAGGTAGTAGGGGTATATTTGAAGCACGGTAAAGCGACGAACCAGCCGCGGCGATCTTTTCGAAAGATCTTTTCTTCTCCCTCCAGAAACAGCAGTGCCTGTCGCAGTGTCATGCGCTTAATGCCCAGTAATTCTTCCAGCTCACGCTCGGAAGGTAATTTACCGCCCGGCTGGACGACTCCTTTGCTCAACCAGTCATTGAGCATCTCTTTTGCCGTTTCTACGGTGGAATGGCTTTTCATGCTTTAATCCATTTGGTTTAAACCAGATTTGTCATCACGGTACTCTTAGCCAGCGAAAGTGACAATGGTGTCTGGCGGGGGAGTTATTCTAAATGTGAGGTTTCTCGCAGAAAAAAGTCGGATCGGGGGGGAATTTCAGGTAAAAAAAAGGCGCGATTTCTCGCGCCATGATAATCAAAAAGTAACGCTTATTTTTTTGTTTTACGCCCGTATACCACCCAAGTGATCAACACGCAGGCAATATAGAACACGAGAAACACTTTCATTGCACCCGCTGGTGAACCGGTCAGTTCCAGCGAGATACCAAAGGATTTCGGGATAAAGAAGCCGCCGATAGCGCCAATCGCAGAGATGAAGCCCAGTGCCGCCGCAGTATCCGTAGCCGCTTCACGCAGGGCGTGCTCTTCAGTACCGCCTTCTGCCTTCACTTTATCCATCGTCAGCTTACGGAAAATAACGGAGATCATCTGGAAGGTAGACGCACTTCCCAGACCGGCCGTCAGGAACAGCCCCATAAATACCGCGAAGAAGGCGATGAAGTTGCCGCCCTGGCCGTTGGTAGGCAGGGTCAGGAACAACAGCGCGGAGAAGATAGCCATCGCGATGAAGTTAATCAGCGTCACGCGAGTCCCACCCAGACGGTCAGAAATACCGCCGCCGAGAGAACGCGCCAGGGCGCCAATGAACGGGCCGAAGAAGGCAAAATGCAGGATCTGCACGTCCGGGAACTGGGTTTTAGACAGCATAGCAAACCCGGCAGAGAAGCCGATGAACGAGCCAAAGGTTGCGAGATACAGCACCGCCATGATCCACAGGTGACCACGTTTCAGGACCGGCAACTGCTCTTTCAGAGAGGCTTTAGACGCCGCCAGATCGTTCATGCCGAACCAGGCTGCGAGGGTGAAGATAATCAGGAACGGCACCCAAATCCACGCCGCATTTTCCAGGAACAGCGACGAGCCATCGGCTTGCTCCACGCCAGTGCCGCCAAACATCGCGAACACCGAAACGGAAATCACCAGCGGAGCTACCAGCTGCATCACGCTCACGCCCATGTTGCCCAGGCCGCCGTTCAGGCCCAGCGCACCGCCCTGCTTCGCTTTCGGGAAGAAGAAGCTAATGTTCGCCATACTGGAAGCAAAGTTAGCCCCGGCGAAACCGCACAGCAGCGCAATGACCATGAACACGCCAAACGGCGTGGTCGGATCCTGCACCGCAAAGCCCAGCCATACGCACGGAATAATCATGATCCCGGTGCTGAACGCAGTCCAGCGACGACCACCGAAGACCGGCACCATAAACGCGTAAGGCACACGCAACAGTGCGCCGGACAGCGCTGGCAGCGCGGTCAGCATAAACAGCTGATCGGTTGAGAAGTTGAAACCGACTTTATTGAGGTTTACGGCAACGGCGCTGAATAACATCCAGACGCAGAACGCGAGCAGCAGACAGGGGACGGAAATCCACAGGTTACGGCTGGCCACGCGATGCCCACGCGTTTGCCAGAAGGCTGCGTCTTCTGGGCGCCAGTCAGTAATGACGGCGCCTTTTTCCTTTTCCGATGCGGAAGTGTGACTCATATAAACCTCAAATGATGGAGTTAGTTGCTGCCACATTAGGGTTTACGGGCCGGGGTAAGTTGATATAAATCAAAGGAAAATCGAACATAATTGAGGGCGAAAAATCGGCATTACTCTTAGTGAGTAGAGCAAACCAATCAAAAAAGTGTGGTTTTTCACATCACTTAGCCGGGAAATACCCCTTTTCATCCCCTGCCCCGTCACCCCGGCAATTAAGAGGTAATCCTTTAGGGGTATGGGTATACTCCAGGTGATATCCGAGAATAAGCCTCACTCCCGGATTGTATCCAGGTCAGGAGCCTAGCTGTCGATGTTTAAACGTCTTTTTACCCCGCTTACGCTGGTCAATCAACTGGCGCTTATCGTTTTACTGTCCACCGCCATTGGCGTGACGGGCATGGCTATCTCTGCCCGTTTGGTTCACGGGGTGCAGGGCAGCGCCCATGCCATCAACAAAGCAGGCTCCCTGCGAATGCAGAGCTATCGCCTGCTGGCGGCTATCCCGCTGCATCCTGACAGCCAGAAATTATTCGATGAAATGAACCAGACGGTAACCAGCCCGGAACTGATCGAAGCCGCACGCCGCGACGGTCAGCGTCAGCAGCTCGAAGCCCTGCAAACCTACTGGCAGTCTAAGCTTGCGCCGAGCATGAAGCTCGCAGACCGCCAGCAACAGGTGGCCGGAGAAGTCGCCAGCTTTGTGAACCGCATCGACGAACTGGTGACCGCTTTTGACCATACCACCGAAAAACGCATTCAGCATGTGGTGTGGGTACATCGCATGATGGCCCTGTGTATGGCGCTGCTGTTACTGTTCACCATCGTCTGGCTGCGCGCGCGGTTGCTGCATCCGTGGGAACAGCTGTTACGGATGGCGCGGGCGGTGAGCCAGCGTGATTTCACCCAGCGCGCGACTATCAGCGGTCGCAACGAAATGGCGACGCTGGGCATGGCGCTGAACAATATGTCGAAAGAGCTGGCGGGCAGCTACGCGGTGCTTGAACAGCGGGTTCAGGAAAAAACCGCCAACCTCGAACAAAAGAACGAAATCCTCAACTTCCTCTGGCAGGCCAATCGCCGTCTGCACTCTCAGGCACCGCTGTGCGAGCGCATTTCGCCAGTACTCAATGGCCTTCAGGGCCTGACTTTACTGCGGGATATTGAAGTCCGGGTCTACGATTTGGAAGATGAGGAAAACCATCAGGAGTTTATTTGTCACTCCGAACAAGAGTGTGATGAAAAAGGCTGCTATCTCTGCCCGCGCAATCTGCCTGAGCTACCCGGCACCGGCACCACGCTGAAATGGCGACTGACCGACGCCCATAATCAATACGGCATTTTGCTCGCGACGCTACCTGCGGGCCGTCATCTGAGTCACGATCAGCAGCAGTTGGTTGATACTCTGGTAGAACAACTGACCGCCACGCTGGCGCTCGACCGCCAACAGGAGCGTCAGCATCAGCTGATTGTGATGGAAGAGCGCGCCACTATCGCCCGCGAACTCCACGACTCCATCGCCCAGTCGCTGTCGTGTATGAAGATGCAGGTCAGCTGTTTGCAAATGCAGGGCGAGAAACTGCCGGAAGACAGCCGCCAGTTGCTGAGCCAGATGCGTAATGAACTTAACACCTCCTGGATGCAGCTGCGCGAACTGCTGACCACTTTCCGGCTACAGTTAACCGAACCGGGCTTGCGCCCTGCGCTGGAGGCGAGCTGTGAAGAATACAGCGCTCGCTTTGGCTTCCCGGTGCAGCTGGATTACCAGCTTCCCCCGCGTTTTGTCCCTTCGCATCAGGCGATTCATGCCTTACAGATAGCCCGCGAAGCGTTGAGCAATGCGCTTAAACATTCTGAAGCGACGGAAGTCACCGTGTCGGTGACGCATAACGGCAACCAGGTCCGTCTGACCGTGACCGATAACGGCCGCGGCGTGCCGGACCATGCCGAGCGGAATAACCACTATGGTTTAATCATCATGCGCGATCGCGCGCAGAGTCTACGTGGCGATTGCCAGGTCAGACGCCGTGACGCGGGCGGCACAGAAGTTGTCGTCTCCTTTATTCCCGAAAAACCGCTTCCACAACCGCAAGGAGAAATCCATGAGTAATCAGGAACGGGCCACCATCCTGCTAATTGACGACCACCCTATGCTGCGCACCGGCGTCAGGCAATTGATCAGCATGGCCCCCGATCTTCTGGTGATCGGCGAAGCCAGCAACGGCGAACAGGGTATTGAACTGGCTGAGTCACTCGACCCGGATTTGATCCTGCTGGATTTAAATATGCCCGGCATGAACGGCCTGGAAACCCTCGACAAGCTGCGTGAGAAGTCACTCTCTGGCCGGGTGGTGGTGTTCAGCGTGTCGAACCACGAAGAAGACGTGGTAACCGCGCTGAAACGCGGGGCGGACGGTTACCTGCTCAAAGACATGGAGCCGGAAGATTTACTCAAAGCGCTGCATCAGGCCGCGGCGGGTGAAATGGTACTCAGTGAAGCGTTAACGCCAGTGCTGGCCGCCAGCCTGCGCGCCAACCGCGCTACCTCTGACCGCGATATTAATCAGTTGACCCCGCGTGAACGCGACATTCTGAAGCTGATTGCCCAGGGTCTGCCGAATAAAATGATCGCCCGCCGTCTTGATATCACCGAGAGCACCGTAAAGGTTCACGTGAAGCACATGCTGAAAAAGATGAAGCTCAAATCCCGCGTCGAAGCGGCGGTGTGGGTGCATCAGGAACGCATTTTCTAAGGCATCAGTAGCGAATCTGACGATGCCGCCGGGAAGGTCACCAGCGGCTCCGTCAGCACCAGCGTAATCTCATTGGACGAGACGCGCTGCCCCTTCTCATCTTCAACTACCACCGACAGATGCCAGCGATTCTGTGCCCCGTCGCCGTAATCCCACGCGGGCATAATCACTGTCCAGCCATCGGTGCTGCTGCTATTCACCGGCGGCGTCAGGCTTAACGCCTGCGAATCCCCCTGCCAGGTCAGCGATTTTATTTTAAACCGGCTACGCACCTGCAGCTTGAGGGACACCGTTTCGCCCGGCTGCAAATCCCAGGGTGGCGTGGCGAGGAACACCGACAGCGTTTTGCGCTGGCGATATTCCACCACCGGCAGATTACTGCGTTCCGGGCTGTCGTAACGACTGCCGCGCAGCGAGGTAAAGGCTGCCACTTCGCTGGATGCCAGCTGTTTCTTCAACGGTACGCCAAAGCGATAGTTGAGCTTCATGCCGAGATTATTCTGGCTCACACCGCTTTCGCCCTGCTTATGTTCGGCGGAAATGGTCACCAGCGGCACCGGGGTATACGCCAGGCCAAGGGACACGGCCATCGGGTTGTGATACCCGGTGCCGGAGTGGAATAAGTCGACGCTGTCGCCGTAATACTGCTCGAAACTGACGCTGGTATTAATGTAACGATAAAACGGCAGTCGGGCCTGTGCGGTCAGATCGTACCCGCGCGCCATCCGGCTTTCCTGGGTTTCACTCTCGTCCTGCCAGCCATTAAACGGCTGATAGTAGTTCGCCGAAAGGCGCAAATATTCGCCCCAGGCTTCGGCGCCAAAGCCGCCACGCTGCAAGCGTTCGCCCAGCAGCGCGTCATAAAAAGCGTTGTAACCCACCAGCCAACTGCCTGCGATCCAACGCTGCCCGACGCCCAGGTTACTCACCAAACCATCGTCTTGCTCGGTGACGCCCATCTGACTCCAGGTCAAATAACGGTTGTTATCTTCCAACGGTACAAACCAACTGCCGTGGCTGCCGGTGAATTTACCTTCGCGGTCCACCAGCAATTCCGCCGAGGCGTTGCCCCACGGAGAAAGCCAGTAGTCCAGTTGCTGATTCACTTCGGCGTTCAGTTGATGACTGAGTTTTTCGATGGCGAAAAGGCGAGCCTGATCGCCGGTATCCAGCCCGTTATCCTTCATGCTGGCTTCGCCAAAGGCTTTCATCATTTCGGCAAGCTGCTTTTCACTTTCGTGATTATCAGGGGCAATGCCCAGACTCGGCAGCGCGTCGGGGCTCTGCTCAAAAGGGTGTTCTGCCCGATCGACAAAGGTTTGACGAGCACCGGCGACACCTCCTGCGAAGGGCAAGAGTAGGAACAACAGAAGACGTGGTGGTGACAGCAAATATTGCAAAACGCAGCGGGATCCCTCAGTAAATCAACACGGTGCCGGATAGCACCTCCTTTTATTTTAACGGTTTTATTCTTCTCTTTCAGCCTAAGCGCAAATTTCAGGAAGATCCTTAAGCATCGGCTACAGTTAAACCAACCTTTCAGTGTGAGATGTGCTTATGAAAACCCTCCCCCGCCTGCTGGCCTGCGCGGCCTTATTTGCCAGCGTCAATGCCGCCTGCGCGGACAGTTTGTTTATACTGCAGTCGCCTAATTTTGCCGATAACGCGATGCTCGATAAAGCCTTCGCCGGGAATGACCCGAAGAATGCGAACTGCACCGGGAAAAACAACTCGCCGCCGCTGGTCTGGAGCAACGTTCCGCCGCAAACCCAAAGCCTAGCGCTGGTCGTGCACGATCCCGAGGGCAATAAAGGGCTCGGCGTGACGCATCTGGTGGCTTACAACATCTCCCCGGCGCTGACCGGATTTGGACCGGATGCCTTACGCGACGGGAAAGGATTCACCGGTGGCAAAAACACGCCGGGCACCGCCAGCTGGTATGGGCCGTGTCCGCCTCCGGGAACCGGGGCCCACCATTACACCTTTACCTTGATCGCCACATCGCTGCCACCGACCCTGCCCGAAGGCTTAACCCGCGAGGCGTTGTTTGAAAAACTGAAAGGACATCAATTGGCCGCCGCCGGGTTGATTGGCCGTTTCGGGCAGTAGAGCTGCGCCAGATTATGCCCCAGGCCTGAAGCGGTTGGCAGCCTGGACGCGGCGCAGTAGCATCGGGAGTCTATACGCTATTTCAGGAGTGAGCATGCAACGTATTGTGATTATCGCCAACGGCGCGGCGTACGGCAGCGAATCGCTTTTTAACAGTCTGCGTCTGGCCATTGCGCTGCGCGACCAACAACCGATAGACCTGAAAGTGTTCCTGATGTCCGATGCGGTGACCGCTGGGTTGAAAGGGCAAAAACCGGCCGAGGGCTACAATATTCAGCAAATGCTGGAAATTTTAACCGCGCAGGATGTGCCGGTGAAATTATGCAAAACCTGCACCGATGGTCGGGGTATCACCCCGCTTCCGCTGGCAGATGGCGTGGAAATCGGCACGCTGGTTGAGCTGGCGCAGTGGACGCTCGAGGCGGACAAGGTATTAACCTTCTGAGCCAAAAAGTACCGATAAAGTGTTTTTTCTTATGTACGCGGTTACAGCATCAAGTTCCTGGTTGGGTTGCCGATATGCCAGCAAACAACACAGCAGGAATATATTATGTTTCGTTCCATTCGCACGCGCATTATCGCTGCAACCGCCGGATGTCTGGCGGTTGCACTTCTTCTGAACACCATCATCAACTATCAGGTCACCCGTCGCGATAATCTTCAGGCGCAGCAGGAAATGCTGGTCAGCACGCGGATCAGTCACGGCATGGCCATCGCCGACTGGGTCAGCGGCAAAATGGCGGTCATCGCGTCGCTCGATAAAGTCGCCCTCAGTGACGACCCGGTCCCACAGTTTCTGCAAATGGCGCGCGCAGGCGGCTTCAGCAATGTGTATGTCGGCTACGCCAGCAAAACCGCGAAATTCTCCGACCCGACCGGCGTTCCCGCCGATTATGACCCAACCGCCCGGCCTTGGTATCAGCAGGTGCTGCATGATAATGCGCCGGTCGTGACCGCGCCATACGTCGACGCGGGTACGGGCAAACTGGTGGTGACTTTCGCAGTACCGGTGAAAGACAACGGCACATTGAAAGCAGTGGTTGCCGGGGACGTAACGATGGACAGCGTCGTAGCCAACGTGCGGGAAATTCACCCTACCCCCGCCAGCAGCGGCCTGCTGCTGGACAGCGACGGGAGTGTGATTGCTGCCAGCGATCCGGCCCTGACCCTGAAACCGTTTAATGACGCGATATCCGGCGTCGACTTACACGCACTCACCGCTGGAAAGACGGTGCAAGGCAGCCTCGGCCATTGCGTTTATCGTGCTGGTGCTGGTAGGGGGAGGCGTAGTGCATTTGCTGGTCGCGACGATGCTTAAACGGCTGATCACCATTCGCGATGCGATGCTGGCGATCAGCAACGGAACCAACGACCTGTCACAGCGCCTACCGGAAAACGGCAAAGATGAAGTGGCGCAAATCGCCCATGCCTTTAACCTGTTCAGCGATAAGTTGGCGCAGGTAATGCGTCAGCTGCGGGATTCCACCTCCTCGCTACAAACCGCCGCGCAGGAAATTGCCACCGGCTCACATTTCGTGCGCCTGGCCGGGGAGAGCATGCAGGAGATAGTGTCCAACATCGGCAGCGTGTCGGGGATCATCCGTGAAATCAGCATCGCCAGCAGCGAACAGATGCAGGGCATTAAAGAGATAAATCACGCGGTGATTCATCTGGACAGAATGGTGCAGCAGAATGCTGAACTGGTGGTGGAATCGGCCGCAGCGGCGGGCGCCCTGCAAAGCCAGGCGGGCGACCTTGCTACAACCGCCGGACATTTCCGCATTTAATTTTCTGCTGGCGCGGTTTTAACTTCAAATCACGCGCCAGCTGAATGGTTTCAGGAACATTGTCATTTTTGTTGAATCGTTGCCGCATTTTTTGATCAAAATCAGCATCAGTCCCCTCCCCATTTGGTGTTATGCCATGAGTGAATTGTGAACAACATCACACACGGGGATTCTCTGGCACGGAGTGCGTGGGCGGACAGCAACGGGGTAAACAATGGCAATGGTGAAAGCAAGTTTGACGTTATTTGGTGGGGATACGGTGGTGGTTCGGTGCTCTGAACGCTGCCACATTCATTTGATGAGTGCAAAAAAACAGGCGAGCGATGCGCAGACGGATATCCTCAGCGTGCAAAATCGTGAAAATGCCTATCTGACCGTGCCGTACAGTGGAACCTGGAACGTGCTGATCGACAGTCATAGCCAGTCACTGGAACATTCAATCAGCTTCGTTCCGGCATAATACTGCCCGGTGGCGCTTCGCTTAGCGGACCTACACAACCGTAGACCCCGCAGGCGCTAGCCCCATCGGGCATTTTTCATGCCGTTCGCGGCAGATGTTCACCATTCAGCAAATAGCGCACTTTCCCGACCAGCTCGTTCAGACACTCGTCCTGCATGCCCAGCTTCACTAATTCCTGTTCGAGCGAGAACAGATACTGGGCGTTAGTGCCGAGCGGCCCACTGGCGGCGGCAATCAGCGGGGCGATGACCTGCACGCTGGTGTCTGATTCATACAGCGGGTGGCGCGGATCCATGATGAACACGAGCGCGTTCACCGTCTGACCGTCGTCGAGTTCCAGCTTGCACCAGGTCGGCAGATAGCATCCGGTGATCATTTCACGCTTCCAGAGCAGCGACAGCTCCTCTTCAAGCGTACCGTCCGGCAGACGATAGGCGACGCCGGTGGTGCGTCCGCCCTCTTTTAGGGCAAGCATGCGGCCTGGCTGACAGGCACTTCCACGCCCTGCCGTAAGGCGTAAACAGAAGGCACGGTGCCAGCCGACGAGCGTCCCGGTGCAGGATTCACTGTAATCCAGCGCCGGGTTCCACATCAGGGAACCGTAACCAAAAATCCATACCGGGCCATCATCCGGACGACAGGCTAACGTCGCGGCCAGTGAGGCTGCACGTTGTTCCGACGACCAGAGTAGCGATTCCTCGATTGCACCAAACGCCGTCTTGCAATCGGCTTTCAGCAAGAAATCACGTGTTAACACTTTATACCTCCGCCACTGCAATCTTCCCTGTTACCACTATTTCCCTCTGAATTGCTGAAATATTATCCAGCTTCCTCAGACAATATGCAATGAACGGGCCGAAGGCAAGGCAACAAAGTGTCAATAAATGACAATTGTTTCCGGCAAGTGACAGCTTACTCCATTAAGCCTTTCATTTACTTCTTCTTATGCCACTTATCATCGTCTCCCTTCTGATAATCATTCTTCACCGCCGCCCACGCCACACGGTGCGCGGTCTCTTCGCGGCTGGCATCGTCCCGGCGGTCTTCTTTATGCTTATACTGATCCCAAGCGCTGTTAAACGCTTCTTTATAGATATCCTGAGCATGAGCGGGGAGCACATGCTGAACGCTGTCGGGTAAATCACTTCGGTCGTGGTAAGGCATAACGCTCTCCTGAATTGAGACCCGTATTCAGTGTGGCCGAGGATTTCCTGAGGCGCAAATTCAAGAGATTATTGCAGACAAATGACAAACAACTCACTGTTATATAAATAAAATATAAACATAACATGATTTTTACTGTGTTTATTATGATTCATGATACAGAGAGGTAAATTTCAGTAAAAATATGCAGATAATACCGAGTGGTCTGCTATCTTATATCCTTATGTTATCTATAATTAAAATTACCTGCTCAAATGGAGATGGTTCATGACACATGCACATGAGGCGGTGAAAACCCGCCACAAGGAGACGACTCTCATTTTCCCGGTACTGGCACTGGCAGTGCTGGTGTTCTTTGGTAACAGCCAGTCACTGCCAGTGGTTATTGGGATTAACATCCTGGCCCTGGTCGGTATTTTAAGCAGTGCTTTTAGCGTGGTTCGCCACGCAGACGTGCTGGCCCATCGTCTCGGCGAGCCTTACGGCTCACTGATTTTAAGCCTCTCAGTCGTTATTCTTGAAGTGAGCCTTATTTCCGCATTAATGGCCACCGGCGATGCGGCCCCGACCTTGATGCGTGACACTCTGTATTCGATCATCATGATTGTTACCGGCGGCCTGGTGGGCTTCTCGTTATTGATGGGCGGACGCAAGTTTGCCACCCAATACATGAATCTCTTTGGCATTAAACAATACCTGATTGCCCTGTTCCCGCTGGCAATCATCGTGCTGGTATTCCCGATGGCGCTGCCGGGTGGGAATTTCTCGACCGGACAGGCGCTGCTGGTTGCCCTGATTTCCGCCGCGATGTACGGCGTGTTCCTACTAATTCAGACCAAAACGCACCAGAGCCTGTTCGTGTACGAGCATGAAGACGAGGCCGACGACGATGACCCGCATCACGGTAAACCCTCCGCGCACAGCAGCGTCTGGCATGCAGTGTGGCTGGTGATCCATCTGATTGCGGTCATCGCGGTGACTAAAATGAATGCCGGCCCGCTGGAGATGCTGCTCGGGACCATGAACGCCCCGGTAGCCTTTACCGGCTTCCTGATTGCGCTGCTGATCCTCTCCCCTGAAGGTCTCGGGGCATTGCGTGCGGTGCTGAATAATCAGGTACAGCGTGCAATGAATCTGTTCTTTGGTTCGGTGCTGGCGACCATTTCTCTGACGGTGCCAGTCGTGACGCTCATCGCGTTTGCAACCGGGAATCATCTGGAGTTCGCGCTGGGGGCGCCGGAAATGATTGTGATGGTGGCGTCTCTGGTACTGTGCCAGCTCTCCTTCTCTACCGGACGCACCAATGTGCTTAACGGTTCTGCGCATCTGGCATTGTTTGTGGCGTATTTGATGACAATATTTGCCTGATAACGGCTGCCAGCAATGGCGTTATTGCAGATAGCTCTCCTTTGAAATGGGGAGCTATCTGAACGTTATTCCTTCACTCCCTCGACAATATTTATTTTTTATTTGAAAACGTGAAGCGCTTAGCAAATATCAGCGTGAATAGTCTAAAAACCAATTAACGCAACATCAAAACAAAATATAATAATTGTCCACACCACCAACCTTCACTACTCTCACCTGCACACATTCATTATCAAGTCATATCACCCTCAATACGTTAATATTCACCAAAATAATATGAACAGGATTTTACATCTCTCTCCGCTTAGAAAATAAAGCTGTATTTCTGGGCCTGCACTTCTATTACTGGAGCGAATGAAATGAGTTCTCTTATTGAAAGCACCCAGCCATCTGATTCTGATTCATTATCTCTGATACAACGGGTCAGTTATGGTGCGCTGGATGTCGCTGGCAACTTGCTGTACTGCTTTGGTTCTACCTACATTCTTTATTTTCACACGGATGTTGCGGGTATCAGCCTTGCTATTGCAGGGATCATTCTGCTGCTGGCGCGTATCGTAGACGGCATTGATGCCCCTGTATGGGGAGTTATCATTGATAAAACGCGCTCACGCTATGGTAAATGTCGCCCCTGGTTTTTATGGTTGCCGTTGCCCTTTGCTGTATTCAGTGCACTTTCGTTCTGGTCACCCGATATTAGCATGACAGGAAAAGCCATCTATGCAGCCATATCTTACATGTTGGCCAGTATTCTTTTCACAGGCTTAAACACACCACTAAGTGCAATATTACCCCTAATGACCCTATCGCCAAAAGAGCGATTAATTTTAAATTCGTACCGCATGACGGGTGGGCAAATTGGGGTGTTATTAATGAATGCCACAGCATTACCTTTGGTTGCTTTTTTGGGTAATGGAAATGACAAAATCGGTTTTATTTATACCGCGATAACGTTCGCCGTAATATCCTGTGCGCTCACCCTTTTTGCCTTTAAAAATATTCGCGAATTAGATGCAGGAAAGATTCAGCAACAACCACGACTCCCAATGATAAAAAGTTTCTCGGCCATGAAGGGAAACTGGCCGTGGATCCTGATGGTGCTGGCGAACCTCATTTTCTGGATTGCCTTACAGCAACGGGCCACCACCATTGTTTACTATTTAACCTGGAATCTTGATCGTAAAGATCTGGTCCCGCTCATCAACAGCCTCGCCACGTTGCAGATTTTATTCATCATCGCCATCCCCTTCTTCAGTAAATTTCTAAGCAAAACCTGGATATGGATAAGCGGTCTGCTGGTGGCTGCTTTCGGTGGGATATTGATGTGGTTCGCGGCAGATAACATTCCGTTGCTCATCGCCGCCTGGGTGCTCGCCAATATCGGCAGCGGGATTGCCTGCTCAATGCCCTTCGCCATGCTCGGTTTTGCGGTCGATTACGGTAAATGGAGAACCGGTATCCGCGCCACGGGTGTCCTGATCGCTTTCGGCAGTACCTTCTGCATCAAAATGGGCAGCGGGATCGGTACAGCATTTGCGGCATGGATTATGAACAGTTTTGGGTATGTACCTAATCATGCCCAGACCGCCGATGGCCTTACCGGCATTACCTGCGCCTTTATCTGGGCGCCAGCACTCCTCTTTGCGCTGGCAGCGCTGCCTTTGCTCTTCTTTCGTCGATATGAAGCGATGGAGAGCCGTATCCAGCAGGACCTGCTGTCTGACACTCACTGAAAATTTCCAACCTATCAATCACAATCGGAAGGAATATCTATGTCGTTTATCAAGCAAGATCCCCATCGTTTGATCTGGCAATACAACGATCGCTATCTATGGATTGAAGCCTGGGGCGAAAATAGTCTGCGCGTTCGTAGTGGCCGTCATCTGCCGGTGATGCGAAATGAAAACTGGGCCTTAACGGAGGTTCCCGCCACCTGTGCGGCCCAACTGATCTATGGGGATAAACAAGCCACGCTGAAGAATGGAAAAATTACCGCGGTGGTTAATCAACAGGGGCAAGTCAGCTTCTGGCGCGATTCAGAGAGATGTTTGCTTCAGGAATTCTGGCGTCAACGCGGCGAAATGGGTGAGGACGAATCTGCGCATGGGCAATATGTCAGCGCCCTGAATCTGGAAGGACGCGAGTTCAAACCCATCCCCGGCGGCAAGTTCTCCATCAAAGCGCGCTTTGAGGCCAATGAAGGCGAAAAATTGTATGGGATGGGGCAGTATCAACAGCCGAATCTGGATTTAAAAGGTTGCATGCTGGAGCTGGCCCAACGAAATTCTCAGGCGTCGGTCCCCTTCCTCCTTTCCAGCCAGGGGTACGGCTTTTTATGGAATAACCCGGCAATTGGTCGTGTCACTTTTGCCCAAAATGGAACGGAGTGGGAAGCCGCTGTCAGTGAACAGTTAGATTACTGGATAACCGCAGGTGATACCCCCGCTGAAATTAGCGAAGCCTACGCCCGGGTCACCGGTACACCCCCTATGATGCCGGAATACGCCATGGGGTTCTGGCAATGCAAACTGCGTTATCGTAATCAGGAAGAATTACTCACCGTTGCGCGTGAATACAAGCGTCGCCAACTCCCTCTCTCTGTCATCGTCATTGATTTCTTTCACTGGCCGAATCAGGGCGACTGGATGTTTGACTCCCGCGACTGGCCCAACCCGGATGCCATGATTGCAGAGCTAAAATCGATGGGCATTGAACTGATGGTGTCGATTTGGCCGACAGTCGATAATCGCACCGACAGCTACAAAGAAATGAAACAAAACGGTTGGCTGGTCCATACCGAACGTGGTTTGCCCATCAATATGGATTTCCTCGGCAATACGACCTTTTTCGATGCCACAAATCCGGGGGCGAGGGAGTATGTCTGGGGCAAAGCAAAACGTCATTACTATGACAAAGGCGTGAAGCTGTTCTGGCTGGATGAAGCAGAGCCTGAATTCAGCGTCTACGACTATGATAACTATCGCTACCACGCCGGACCGGTGCTGGAGGTTGGTAATATTTATCCGCGCATGTATGCCAAAACGTTCTTTGACGGAATGAAAGCTGACGGGGAGGAACAGGTTATCAATCTCCTGCGCTGCGCCTGGGCAGGCAGTCAGAAATACGGCGCGCTGGTGTGGTCCGGCGATATTCACTCCTCATTCCGCTCATTGCGCAACCAGTTTGCGGCGGGTCTGAATATGGGGATCGCGGGTATCCCGTGGTGGACAACGGATATCGGCGGTTTTCACGGGGGCAACATCCACGATCCGAAATTCCATGAGCTGTTAATCCGCTGGTTCCAGTGGGGTGTTTTCAGCCCCGTAATGCGTCTACACGGGAATCGGGATCCACAGATACTGCCGGAACAACCTTATCGTGACGGCATTGCACAATGCCCTACCGGGGCACCAAATGAGGTCTGGAGCTACGGAGGCGAGGTAGAGGAGATTCTGATTGGCTGTCTGCAACTGCGCGAGAGATTGAAACCTTATCTCACCCAAATTATGCAGGAAACCCACCGTAAAAATACGCCCGTCATGCGAACGCTGTTCTTTGAATTCCCGGATCAACCCATGAGCTGGAATATTACCGATCAATACTGTTTCGGACCGGATCTGTTGGTCGCGCCGATTCTAAATGAAGGCGTTCGGGAGCGGGAGGTGTGGCTACCTGAAGGGGAAAGCTGGATTGATTTTTATAGCGGAGAGCGCTATGCGGGTGGGCAAACACGTTCTCACGCCGCACCGCTGAATCAGATCCCTGTTTTCATTCGGGAAAAAGGGAAATATCGTCACTTACTGCCGATGTAAATCAGACGCCTTCGGTGCCTTACGCCTCACCGGAGGGGAGTAAACTGCTTGAGAGTCTGTGCTGAGCGTCATAAAGGATCCGGGAACGGCTGCGCATTTCCGGATCCTTTCAACGGCTTCTTACTTGCTGGTATCCAGCGGTTCGAAGTTCTTCACCAGGTCGTCAATGGCTTTGATCTGCTTCAGGAACGGTTCCAGTTTATCCAACGGCAGCGCGGACGGGCCGTCGCATTTCGCGTTTTCTGGATCCGGATGCGCTTCGATGAACAGACCAGCCAGGCCGGTTGCCATCCCGGCACGCGCCAGTTCGGTTACCTGACCACGGCGACCGCTGGATGCGGCACCAAACGGGTCACGGCACTGCAACGCATGGGTCACGTCGAAAATCACCGGAGAGTTGCCGGAAACGGCTTTCATCACGCTGAAGCCCAGCATGTCGACAATCAGGTTATCGTAGCCAAACTGCGTCCCACGGTCGCACAGGATAACCTTGTCGTTCCCGCCCTCGGCGAATTTGTCGACGATATTCCCCATTTGGCCGGGGCTGACGAACTGTGGTTTTTTCACGTTGATCACCGCCCCGGTTTTCGCCATCGCTTCGACCAGGTCGGTCTGGCGGGCGAGGAACGCTGGCAGCTGGATAACGTCAACCACTTCGGCCACAGGCTGCGCCTGATGCGCTTCGTGAACGTCAGTGATCAGTTTCACGCCGAACGTTTGCTTCAGTTCCTGGAAAATCTTCATCCCTTCTTCGAGGCCCGGGCCACGATAGGATTTGATGGATGAGCGGTTGGCTTTATCAAAAGAGGCTTTGAACACGTAAGGAATGCCCAGCTTTTGGGTCACGGTCACATAGTGCTCACAGATACGCATCGCGAGGTCACGCGACTCGAGCACGTTCATACCACCGAACAGTACGAACGGCAGGTCGTTTGCGACGTTGATATCGCCAATGCTAACCACTTTTTGTTTCATAGGATCGCCTTATCAGGGGTTAATCGGATTCTTTCCGGATTAATGCAAGGTAATGTGTTTGTTCGCGATGTTGTTGATCTGCGCGCGAATAATTTCGCTGATCGGATCTTCCGGGCACTGTTCGACGAAATAGCTCAAATCGCTGAGCGCCACGTGCTCACACTCCAACTGGGCGTAGATCAGACCGCGATCGCGGATTTCATACGGGTCTTCCGGATTAAACTGCAACAGCGCCTCGCTAACGCGCAGCGCCAGCTCCATCTGCCGCTCTTCCATCAGCGCAGATTTCAGGGTGTCGAGCAACTTACGGATAACTTCGGCGTTGTCCGCTTCATCCAGGTCTTCGTTAAACAGTTCAGCCACCGGGCTGATATTGCCTTTCAGCCACACTTCGAGGGTGTGTTCATCAAGGGTATCGCCGGTAAACGGATTAATAAGCCACATTTCGCCGGTTTCAACGTCGGCACGCAGCAGCAGCTGGGTCGGGAAAATCACCGGCATCATTGGGATAGACAGGCTGCGGGCGACCCAGAGCATGATCGCCCCAAGCGAAACGGCGCTGCCTTCACGGTTTTTCAGAACGGTATCGAGCCACAGCGCGTCGGAGAGACGGTAAATACCGTGGGCAGAACTGAAACCCCATTCGCCGTAGAACAGCTCAATCAGGCGTTCTACCTGACGGGTTTCGGTCCACGAAGGGCTAATCTCTTCCCGTGCCAGACTCACCAGTTGCTCCAGCTCGTCTATGACGTACTGGGCCTGGAAATCGTCACGGATGAGTTCAGAGATGAGGATCATGCCGTCGCACAAAGGTGCTTTGTTAAATTCAAAATCTGCTAATGACCTCATGACCTACCCCAACTGCGGGTTGCGCAATGGCAACCAGATAACTTCAAAATGATGCTAATAATAACGCTAAACGGGCTTTCAGTCAGCATTACGTCGTCCGACCGTTAAGCGTTCGTTGCCGCCATAGTCACGACAGGTTTCCACCTGCGTATAACCCGCCTGAAGATAGCATTGACGCACCGCGTCACCCTGCTTCCAGCCGTGTTCCAGCAGCATCCAACCGCCGGGCGTTAAAAAGTGCCGCCCTTCACGAATGATGTAAGCTAGGTCGGCCAGTCCTTCGTCTGCTGCCACCAGCGCAGTCCGCGGTTCAAAACGCACGTCACCTTCAGCGAGATGCGGGTCCTGTTCGTCAATATACGGCGGATTACTCACAATCATGTCGAATGTGCGGCCCGCCAGCGCGCTAAACCAGTTGCTCTGCACAATCGTTATATTGTCGATGCCCAGACTGGTGGCGTTACGTTGCGCCAGCGCCACGGCATCTGCAACAAAATCCACGGCGGTCACCCGGCAATCCGGGCGATCGCTTGCCAGTGCCAGGGCTATCGCCCCGGTGCCGGTGCCTAAATCGAGGATATCGCAGGCCGCAGAAGGCAAACGCGCCAGCGCCTGTTCCACCAGACATTCGGTGTCCGGGCGCGGGATAAGCGTCGCCGGAGAGACTTCCAGCGGCAATGACCAGAACTCACGCATGCCGACTAAATGTGCCACCGGCTCGCCGTTGACCCGGCGGCTCAGCAGCAATTCCAGCCTGTCGCTTTGCTCGGCCGTTAAGGTTGTTTCATCAAAAGCCAGAATGTAGGTCCGCGTTTTTCCGCTGACGTGGCCGAGCAAAATCTCGGCGTCGCGGCGCGGGCTTTCACTCTGCGCCAGACGGGTAATCGCCTGCGTCAGCCACTGCTTAAAATTCATCATTCCTGATCGGACAACGCCGCCAGCTGATCGGCCTGATATTCCTGGACGATCGGTTCAATCAGCATGTCGAGTTTGCCTTCCATCACCTCATCCAGACGATACAGCGTCACGTTGATACGGTGGTCGGTCACGCGGCCCTGCGGGAAGTTGTAGGTGCGGTTACGATCGCTGCGATCGCCGCTGCCCAGCAGGTTACGACGGGTTGAGGCTTCAGCCTGCTGACGTTTCGCCACTTCGGCGGCACGAATACGCGCCCCGAGTACGGACAACGCTTTGGCTTTGTTTTTGTGCTGCGAACGTTCGTCCTGACACTCCACCACAATGCCGGTTGGCAGGTGGGTAATACGGATTGCGGAGTCGGTGGTGTTAACGTGCTGACCGCCCGCGCCCGAGGAGCGGAAGGTATCAATACGCAAGTCCGCCGGGTTGATGTCCGGCATTTCGGCTTCCGGCAGTTCTGGCATCACTGCCACGGTGCAAGCGGAGGTGTGAATACGCCCCTGCGATTCGGTGGCCGGGACACGCTGTACGCGGTGACCGCCGGATTCAAATTTGAGACGACCATAAACGCCGTCGCCGCTGATTTTGGCGATGACTTCTTTGAAGCCGCCGTGCTCGCCTTCGTTGGCGCTCATGATTTCTACCCGCCAGCGGCGAGATTCGGCGTAACGGCTGTACATGCGGAACAGATCGCCTGCAAACAGCGCGGCTTCATCTCCGCCGGTTCCGGCGCGGACTTCGACAAACGCGCTGCGTTCGTCATCCGGATCCTTCGGCAGCAACAACACCTGAAGCTCTTGCTCCAGCTGTTCGCCTTTGGCTTTGGCGTCCTGCAACTCTTCCTGCGCCATGTCGCGCATTTCAGGGTCGTCGAGCATCATCTGTGCCGTTTCAATATCTTCCTGCACCTGCTGCCAGTCGGTAAAACATTTCGCCACGTCGCTGAGTTGGGCGTACTCCCGCGACAGCGCGCGGAAACGATCCTGATCGGCGATGGTTCCGGCATCACCCAGCAGCGCCTGAACTTCTTCATGGCGCTCGTGCAGTGCTTGCAGTTTGGCAACAATAGACGGCTTCATAGGCCTGGATTCATCCTGTAATGAGAATTTGAGAGAGCGGCGCTATTCCAGCCCGAGGCTGTCGCGCAGAATATTCAGGCGTTCATCATCCCCGTCACGGGCAGCCTGTTGAAGTGATTTTGTCGGGGTGTGGATCAGGCGATTGGTCAGCTTACGCGCCAGATCCTGCATTATGGCTTCGGCGTCGCCGCCTTGTTGCAGCGCGGCCAGCGCACGGGCGGTGAGTTCATCACGCACCTGATCGGCCTGCGAGCGGTATTCACGAATGGTCTCGCTGACGCTTTGCGCGCGCAGCCATGCCATAAATTCACTGGTTTCCTGCTCAACGATAGTTTCAGCCTGCTGAGCTGCGGCTTTGCGCTGCGCCAGGTTATGCTGAATGATATTTTGCAGGTCATCCACACTGTACAGATAGGCGTTGGCGAGCTTGCCGACTTCCGGCTCAACATCGCGCGGAACGGCAATATCCACCAGCAGCATCGGTTGATTACGTCGCGCCTTCAGCGCACGTTCAACCATCCCTTTACCGATGATGGGCAGCGGGCTGGCGGTGGAACTGATAATGATATCCGCCTCTTTCAGGCGTTCATCGACGTCGCTCAGGGCAATGACTTCGGCCCCGACTTCATCCGCCAGCACCTGCGCACGTTCGCGGGTGCGGTTGGCAATCAGCATTTTTTTGACGCGATGTTCGCGCAAATGGCGGGCCACCAGTTCGATGGTTTCCCCGGCGCCGACCAGTAATACGGTGACCGACGACAGCGATTCAAAGATTTGCCGGGCTAGCGTACAGGCGGCGAACGCCACGGACACGGCGCTGGCACCAATATCGGTTTCGGTACGGACTCGCTTGGCGACGGAGAAGGATTTCTGGAACATGCGTTCCAGGTCGCTGGCGTGCAGATGACCGCGACTGGAGTCAGCGAAGGCTTTTTTTACCTGCCCCAGGATCTGCGGTTCACCGAGGATCAGTGAATCCAGCCCGCTGGCCACGCGCATTAAATGGCTGACCGCGTCGTTATCCTGATGCCAGTAAAGGCTGTTGCGCAGGTCTTCTTCATTGAGCTGGTGATAATCACACAGCCAACGAATCAGCGATTCCTGCAAATTACCCTGTTCTTCAACGCTGAGATAAAGTTCGGTACGGTTACACGTCGACAGCACGACTCCGCCCTGCACCATTGGCTGGGAAAGCAAACTTTCCAGCGCCTTGTCGAGCGTATCCGGCGAAAACGTAACACGTTCTCGCAGCGCGACCGGAGCGGTTTTGTGGTTAATGCCTAGTGCCAGGAGCGTCATGAATGCAGGAGTAGTACCAGCGTTGATAAGGTTAGTCTCAGCGCATCATACAGGATGCGCAAGGTCAATAAAAGGGAGGCCCCCCTTTCGGAGTAATCGGTAATATTATGATTTGGGACAACTTGAACGTAGACGCTGCCCGCAAGCGGCGCTAGCATTGACGGTTATAACTGCAACGTATCTCAAGGATTTTTATGAACCTGACCCCTGTATTACGCCTGATGCCCCTGGCGGCGCTGGTACTGACCGCCTGTACCATTAACGCGCCGAAGGGTCCGGGCAAAAGCCCAGATTCTCCGCAGTGGCAACAGCATCAGCAAGAAGTACGTCAGTTGAACCAGTATCAGACCCGTGGCGCCTTTGCTTTCCTGAATGATGAGCAAAAAGTCTATGCCCGCTTCTTCTGGCAGCAGACCGGGAAAGATAACTACCGTCTGCTGCTGACCAACCCGCTCGGCAGCACCGAGCTGTCGTTGACCGCGACGCCCGGCAGCGTGACGCTGGTGGATAATAAAGGTCAGTCGTACACCTCCACCGATGCCGAAGAGATGATTGGCAAACTGACCGGAATGCCTATCCCGCTGAATAGCCTGCGCCAGTGGATCCTCGGCCTGCCGGGCGATGCCACCGACTACAAACTTGACGACCAGGCGCGCCTGAGTGAGCTGAACTACACCCAGAACGGTAAAACCTGGAAAGTGGTGTACAGCGGTTATGACAGCAAGAGCAAACCCTCCCTGCCGTCAAACATGGAGCTGACCGAAGGCAGCGAGCGCATCAAACTGAAAATGGATAGCTGGATAGTTAAATGAGTACCCGTTGGCCTTCCCCGGCAAAACTGAATCTTTTTCTTTATATCACCGGCCAGCGCGCCGATGGTTATCACACGTTGCAGACGCTGTTTCAGTTTGTTGATTACGGCGACACGATAACCATCGATGTGCGGACGGAAGGCGAGCTACACCTGCTGACGCCGGTAACAGGCGTGGCGGATGAAGAAAATCTGATCGTGCGTGCCGCGCGTCTGTTGATGAAGACTGCGGCGGACAGCGGTCGCCTGCCGCAGGGCGCTGGCGCAGACATCAGTATCGACAAGCGTTTGCCGATGGGCGGCGGGCTGGGCGGTGGCTCTTCAAATGCGGCCACCGTGCTGGTGGCCCTGAATCATCTGTGGCGCTGCGGGCTGTCAGTGGATGAACTGGCGACATTAGGTCTGACGCTCGGGGCCGACGTGCCGGTGTTTGTTCGCGGTCATGCAGCCTTCGCCGAAGGCGTGGGTGAAGAACTGACTCCGGTCACCGTCCCGGAAAAATGGTATCTGGTCGCGCACCCTGGCGAGAGCATCCCGACCCCGGTTATCTTCAACGATCCCGAATTGCCCAGAAATTCACCGCGCAGGTCAATTGAAACGTTACTAAAATGTGAATTCAGCAACGATTGCGAGGTTATCGCAAGAAAACGTTTTCGTAAGGTTGATGCAGCGCTTTCCTGGCTGTTAGAATACGCCCCGTCGCGCCTGACTGGCACCGGGGCCTGTGTGTTTGCTGAATTTGACACCGAATCCGCTGCCCGCCAGGTGCTTGAGCAAGCCCCGGAATGGCTGCAGGGCTTTATTGCCCGCGGTGAGAACATCTCACCGTTAATGCACGCTTTGAAGGAGCAGACTGAGTTTCGGTGACAACGTCACCCCGTTCCAGACGTTGCATCGTGCTCATTAATACACCGCCTGGATGAAATGCGCCTGGCCCGCACAGTTTTTGGCCCATTCATCCACCACTGGACGCATGCCTGAGGTTCTTCTCGTGCCTGATATGAAGCTTTTTGCTGGTAACGCTACCCCGGAACTAGCACAACGTATTGCCAACCGCCTGTACACTTCTCTTGGCGATGCCGCCGTAGGTCGTTTTAGCGACGGTGAAGTCAGCGTACAAATTAACGAAAATGTACGCGGTGGTGATATTTTCATCATCCAGTCCACTTGTGCCCCAACCAATGACAACCTGATGGAATTGGTTGTAATGGTCGATGCTCTGCGCCGTGCTTCCGCAGGCCGTATCACCGCCGTTATCCCTTACTTTGGTTATGCCCGTCAGGATCGTCGCGTACGTTCTGCTCGTGTGCCAATCACTGCCAAAGTTGTCGCGGACTTCCTGTCCAGCGTCGGCGTTGACCGCGTACTGACCGTTGACCTGCATGCTGAACAGATTCAGGGCTTCTTCGATGTACCGGTAGACAACGTCTTCGGCAGCCCAATCCTGCTGGAAGATATGCTGCAGCTGAAACTGGAAAACCCAATCGTGGTTTCTCCGGACATCGGCGGCGTTGTGCGTGCTCGCGCTATCGCGAAACTGCTCAACGATACCGATATGGCTATCATCGACAAACGTCGTCCACGCGCTAACGTTTCCCAGGTGATGCACATCATCGGTGACGTTGCGGGTCGTGACTGCGTGCTGGTTGATGACATGATCGACACCGGCGGCACTCTGTGCAAAGCCGCCGAAGCGCTGAAAGAGCGTGGTGCAAAACGCGTATTTGCTTACGCGACTCACCCGATCTTCTCTGGCAATGCGGCGAGTAACCTGCGTAACTCCGTCATCGACGAAGTTATTGTCTGCGATACCATCCCGCTGTCGGATGAAATCAAAGCGCTGCCAAACGTCCGTACCCTGACCCTGTCAGGTATGCTGGCGGAAGCGATTCGTCGTATCAGCAACGAAGAATCCATCTCTGCCATGTTCGAGCATTAATCGAACCCGGTATAAAAACCCGCTGCGGCGGGTTTTTTTGTTTTCAATAACTATTTGTATGACTAATGCCTCCTTCATTTGCCATTCATAAAGCAAATGATGCGCTCCTGGAAAAGACCGCTGTGAATAAAGCCACACTCGCAGATATCTTACCGTTTCGCGCCCTTATCGACGCCTGCTGGAAAGAAAAGTACACCGTTAACCGTTTCACCCGCGACCTGATCGCCGGGATAACCGTCGGCATTATTGCCATTCCGTTAGCCATGGCGCTGGCGATTGGCAGCGGCGTTGCGCCGCAATATGGCCTCTATACCTCGGCGGTCGCCGGGATCGTTATTGCCCTGGCAGGCGGTTCGCGTTTCAGCGTCTCCGGCCCGACCGCGGCGTTCGTGGTTATCCTCTACCCCGTTTCCCAACAGTTCGGCCTCGCGGGCCTGCTGGTGGCGACCCTGATGTCGGGCGTATTTCTGGTGCTGTTCGGCCTCGCCCGGTTTGGCCGCCTGATTGAATATATCCCGATCTCGGTCACCCTCGGGTTTACCTCCGGGATTGGTATCACCATCGCCACCATGCAGATTAAAGATTTCTTCGGCCTGCAGTTAACCCACATGCCGGAACACTACTGGCAAAAAGTGGGCGCGCTGATTATGGCGCTACCGACGATCAATCCGGGCGATGCAGCGATCGGCGTGGTGACGCTGGCGACCCTGATTTTATGGCCGCGGCTGGGTATTCGACTGCCCGGGCATTTACCGGCCCTGCTGGGGGGCTGTGCGGTGATGGGCGTGGTCAATCTGCTCGGCGGTCACGTGGCGACCATCGGTTCGCAGTTTCACTATATTCTCAGCGACGGCACCCAGGGCAATGGCATTCCGCAACTTCTGCCGCAGCTGGTGCTGCCGTGGAACATGCCTGACTCAAGTTTTACGCTGAGCTGGGATTCCTTGCAGGCCCTGCTGCCCGCCGCTTTCTCCATGGCGATGCTGGGCGCGATTGAATCGCTGCTGTGCGCGGTGGTGCTCGACGGCATGACCGGCACCCGCCATAAAGCTAATAACGAGCTGATTGGTCAGGGTCTGGGCAACATGATTGCTCCATTCTTTGGCGGTATTACCGCCACCGCTGCCATCGCCCGTTCGGCCGCTAACGTGCGCGCTGGAGCCACCTCACCGGTGGCGGCGATAATCCACGCGGGGCTGGTGATTATGGCGCTGTTGGTGCTGGCCCCGCTGCTGTCGTGGCTGCCGCTCTCCGCGATGGCCGCCCTGCTATTAATGGTGGCGTGGAACATGAGCGAGGCGCATAAAGTGGTGCATCTGCTGCGCCGGGCGCCAATCGACGACATCGTGGTGATGCTTATCTGTATGTCGCTCACGGTGCTATTCGATATGGTGGTGGCGATCAGCGTCGGTATCGTGCTGGCCTCGTTGCTGTTTATGCGCCGTATCGCGCGCATGACCCATCTGGCCCCGGTGAATGTCACCGTGCCGGACGATGTGCTGGTCATTCGGGTGATCGGCCCGCTGTTTTTTGCCGCCGCCGAAACAGTCTTTACCGACCTGGAGTCGCGCATCAGCGGCAAGCGTGTGGTGGTGCTGAAGTGGGATGCCGTGCCGGTGCTGGATGCTGGCGGCCTCGAAGCGTTCCAGCGTTTCGTGAGTAAACTACCGGAAGGCTGCGAACTGCGGGTATCGAATCTGGAGTTCCAGCCGTTGCGTACCCTGGCGCGGGCCGGTGTTCAGCCCATTGCCGGCCGACTGGCGTTTTACCCTAACCGCGATGCGGCCCTGGCGGATATCGTCGATAATCAGCCTTAAAGCCAAACAATGATTTAAACGACCTAAGGGAAGGATAACGATGCAAACTCACGCCCCACGCCTGGAGACCGAACGCCTGGTGTTACGCCATTTTACCGTGGATGATTTTGACGACCTGGCGGCCTTCTGGGCCGATCCACAGGTGGTGAAGTTTATCGGCGGGGAACCGCAAAGTGCGGAGGTAAGCTGGAGCCGACTGCTGCGCTACATCGGCCACTGGCAGGTGCTGGGTTACGGTTACTGGGCGGCGTTTGAAAAGCAGTCCGGACGCTATGTCGGATCGTTTGGTTTGCAGGATGCGCGTCGGGATCTCACCCCCGCGCTGGCTTGCCCCGAAGCGGGCTGGGCGCTTACCCCTACCGTACACGGAATGGGCTATGCCAAAGAAGCGTTAGAGGCAATGCTGCACTGGGCCGACCGTGAACTCGGCGGCCCGCTGTGCTGCATTATTGATGAGGATAATCTGCGTTCCGTTCATCTGGCGGAACGTTTCGGATTTACTTACCAACATGACGTTATCTACCACGGTAAACCGGTACGCATGTTTACCCGCCCCGCTGCACGCTGAGGCTCTTTCACATTGCGAGCATGCTCGCAATGATTAACAAAACCCGTCATGCGTTCAACTAAAAGGATGCTATAAAATGAAGCTCTAATAGCCACCATCATGATTGCAGGAAGCAGCATGTTCAGGGAAAGAACGCGATAACGCTGAACGTGCGTCATACGCACAATGAAAATAACCCTTCTCCGTAAAATGAGTACCAGCGAACTGGCAACCCTTGTCGGGGTGACAACCCAGACCGTTAACCGTTGGATCCGAAAGCATCACTGGGCAACCCAAAAAGTGATGGGCGTACAAGGTGGCCGGGGACGGGTGATTGTTATCACCCCGGCGGTCAGAGACACGCTGGCCTTAACGCGAAAGCTTCGCAAGCTCACGCTGAGATTGCAGGCGGAAGAACCAGACCCCTTTTACCAGGCGCAGGAAAACGATCCGCTGTTACGCAAGATTCAGGCGAAATTACTGAAGATGACCACCACCGAGAAGCAGCGATTACTGGATCTGCTGGAGCGAGACGATCGGAGTGCTGTTCTGATGCACGTGAGTATGGCTGAGCCAAGCGAGTAAGCGTCAGGCGAAAAAAATCCGGAAATGCGCAGCATCTCCGGATCGTATCTGTTCATGGGGGTTATTTCCCCAACTCATCACACCGTTCAGGCTTAGCTGTGATGCTGGCCATTGCGACGACAGCGCTTATCAAAGTGGCGCACCCACCAGTATCTGTCGCTTACCTGTTCGTGGCCGCTCACGCGGGCCCCTGCCAGCCACAGTACCGCGCCGAGGAAAATGCTCAGCACCGCGCCGTGTGAGAAATATTGCGGCAGGTCAAATTGAGGCAGCTGGTTTAAAATTGAGTAACCCACCCCAACGACCATGACGACTAACCCTAAACCCATGAGCACGTTACCGAGTCGTGAAGCGTATCTGCGTTTCATATGTCACCTCCGGAACTTTGGGTTGACAGGGAATACCCCTGGTCCTTGTGTGTAAAGTATAGACAACACTTTGCTTGTTAAGTGCGTAGGCGATCACAATTACGAACATCTGGATAACAAAACTTTACAAATAACAGGCTGAACTATATGAATTTCTAATGGTTCATCGACGTAACTATCCGCTTCGCCTTGCCTGCCTGGCGCAATTGTGTCAACCGCTGCGATTACAGTACACTACGCGCCAGATTTCGACTCACCCAGGAATAACAACGTGACGATTAAACTGATTGTCGGGCTCGCCAATCCAGGCGCGGAATACGCGGCTACCCGCCATAATGCCGGGGCATGGTACGTGGATTTACTGGCGGATCGTTTTCGCGCCCCGCTACGCGAGGAGAGCAAATTCTTCGGCTACACCTCTCGCATCAACCTCGCGGGCGAAGATGTGCGCCTGTTGGTACCGACCACCTTTATGAACCTTAGCGGAAAAGCGGTGGCGGCAATGGCGACCTTCTTCCGCATCGCGCCGGATGAAATTCTGGTGGCACATGATGAACTGGATTTACAGCCGGGGGTGGCGAAATTCAAACTCGGCGGCGGTCACGGCGGCCACAACGGCCTAAAAGACATCATCAGCAAACTCGGCAATAACCCTAATTTTCACCGTTTACGGTTGGGAATTGGTCATCCGGGCGATAAAAACAAAGTTGTCGGCTTCGTGCTGGGTAAACCTCAGGCTGCTGAGCAGAAGCTGATTGACGACGCGGTTGACGAAGCGGCACGCTGCACGGAAATCTGGCTGAAAGACGGCCTGACTAAAGCCACCAACCGCTTACACGCTTTTAAAGCACAATAACGCCCGGCAGGCGGCAATTTTGCCCCGCGCCGTGTATAATAGGCGAAGTTATTTACTTTTATGCAATCTGTTCAACGTAACAGGTTGATTACCAAAGATTAAGGTGATTTACATCATGGGATTTAAATGCGGTATCGTCGGCCTGCCTAACGTCGGCAAATCCACCCTGTTCAACGCGCTCACCAAAGCGGGTATCGAAGCGGCCAACTTCCCGTTCTGTACCATCGAGCCGAACACCGGTGTCGTGCCGATGCCCGATCCGCGTCTTGATGCGCTGGCTGAAATCGTGAAGCCGCAGCGTATTCTGCCGACTACCATGGAATTCGTCGACATCGCCGGTCTGGTGAAAGGCGCATCCAAAGGCGAAGGTCTGGGTAACCAGTTCCTGACCAATATCCGTGAAACAGAAGCTATTGGCCACGTGGTTCGCTGCTTTGAAAACGACAACATTATCCACGTAAATAACAAAGTCGACCCGGCTGATGATATTGACGTTATCAATACCGAGCTGGCGCTGTCTGACCTCGACACCTGCGAACGCGCCATTCATCGCGTGCAGAAGAGAGCCAAAGGCGGTGATAAAGACGCGAAAGCGGAACTGGCGGCGCTGGAAAAATGCCTGCCTCAGCTGGAAAACGCCGGTATGCTGCGCGCGCTGAAGAATCTGACTGACGAAGATAAAGCAGCAATCAAATATCTGAGCTTCCTGACCCTGAAGCCAACCATGTACATCGCTAACGTCAATGAAGACGGTTTCGAAAACAACCCATACCTCGACAAAGTGCGTGAAATCGCCGCTGGCGAAGGTTCCGTTGTGGTTGCTGTATGCGCCGCCGTTGAATCCGACATCGCTGAACTGGACGACGCCGACCGTGAAGAATTCATGGCCGAGCTGGGTATTGAAGAGCCAGGTCTGAACCGCGTTATCCGCGCTGGTTACGAACTGCTGAACCTGCAGACCTACTTCACCGCTGGCGTGAAAGAAGTTCGCGCGTGGACCATCCCTGTTGGCGCGACTGCCCCGCAGGCTGCCGGTAAAATCCACACCGACTTCGAAAAAGGCTTCATCCGTGCGCAGACCATCGCCTTCGAAGACTTCATCACCTACAAAGGTGAACAAGGCGCGAAAGAAGCCGGTAAGATGCGTGCCGAAGGTAAAGACTACATCGTTAAAGATGGCGACGTGATGAACTTCCTGTTCAACGTCTAAGTCTCCCTTCTGCTGTACACAGTGAAAATCCACGCTCCCGCGTGGATTTTTTTATGGGCGCTTATCGACTAATGTCTCATTGTTTACGGCACTCTTTTCAAGCGCCTTCTTATCCTCAGGCAGCGTCGTTCTGCTGCTGGAGTAGATAAAGAACAGCGCGATCCCTAAGCAGATCACTGCCCCGAGACGGCTGATCGAGAACGGGATCGACGCATTGTCCAGCCAGCCAAAGTTATCGATGAGCATACTCATAGTTAACTGACCGAATATCACCGCCACCGTGGCGACCGCCGTGCCGATACGTTGCACGGCTAACACCATAACAACAATGTAGGGAACGCCGAACATCGCCCCCAGCAGTTGCCATTTAGGAACATCCATCAGGCTCAGGGCATGTTTAGGCTCAAAGAAAAAGATAAGCAGGCCGGTCACCAGCGCCCCGACGGAAAACGTCAGGAACGCGCTTTTGAAGACCCCCACTTTACTGCCCAGTTGCCCGTTAATGGCGGCCTGAATACTCAGGGTGGCGCCACCGGCCACTGCTAAAAGAATCATAATAATTGTCATGTCGTTACCTTACCCCTGTGCAACCAAAATCAGTGCCGCAATGATGAAAACCAGCGCGATGATGCGTTTGTTGTCGATTTTGCGACGCGCTGTTCCCAGCAGACCATAGTGATCAATCACCAGGCTTTTGAACACCTGACCCGCCAGGATGCCGATCATCGTCATTGCGATGCCAATAGCCGGGGTAACAACGGTCAAAATGATCACGTAGACAGGCCCCAGGACGCCGCCCAATAATGTCCATGAAGGCTGTGAAAAAAACGACGCGCTGTTTCGCGGGCTGAAAAACAGCATCAGCAGAAAGGTCAGTGCAGCCCCGACCCCAAAGATGCTGAACGTTGCCCATAAGTCACCCACTTTACTGCCCAGCGGCCCCAGCAATCCTGCCTCTACGGACAGCCCCATCCCTGCGGCAATAACGAGTAAAATCAATAATACCTGCATAGCAAAATAGTCTCCCATTATTCAGATGGTGAAGACTACCCATGTTCAGCGATGAGAAAAATGCCATAATGCAGGAAACACCTGTGCAGGATATGCATTAATGAATAATCCCGGAAACATGAGCATTCGTTCGTTACTGCTCTTTATTGATGTGTATGAAACCCAGAATTTTTCCGGGGTGGCACGTCGGGAAGGGATCTCTGCCTCGCAGGTTTCACGCGTCATCCATCAGCTAGAGGATGCCCTCGGTCAGCAGTTGTTTTACCGTAATACCCGGGCTGTCATCCCCACCGAAAGTGGTCATCTCTTTATCCGCTATGCGCGGGCGATGGCCACTAATCTTGAAGATGCGCGTCGGGAACTGGATGCCAGAACCCAGGAGCCGTCCGGGGTTATTCGGATCAATGCCCCGGTATTTTTCGGGCAGCGTCACGTCGCCCCCGCGCTGCCCGGCCTGACCGAACGTTATCCCCGGCTCAGCATCGAACTGACATTAACCGATGATTTTATCGATCCGCATCGGGATGCCGCGGACGTTATCTTCCGTATTGGTGCGTTGACCGACTCCTCTTTTCACGCGCGTGTGTTCGGGCAGCAGTTTTATCATTTGGCGGCGTCACCGGACTATCTGCGTAAGAACGGTACACCTCAGAAGCCAGACGACCTGAACCACCACAAATGCCTGGTCTATCGTGGCTCATCCGGGCCGAATCGGTGGTTAGTGCGCCAGCCTGGCGGGGAGTGGGTCCACTACCCTGTCTCGCCGTTGATGTTATCCAACAATGCGGAAACGCTGCTGATCGCCGCGTTGGGTGGGATGGGCATCGTGCTTTTCCCTGACTGGCTTATTGGGGAGCGATTACAAAGCGGCGAACTGGTTGAGCTGCTCCCGGCAATGGAAACCTCTATCAAGACCGAGCCACAGAACATCGCGGCAATCTATCCCAATGCCCGGCACCCGCCGCTCAACGTCCGGACGGTCATCGATTACTATATTGATGTTTTCGGCAAACCGCTTTACTGGCAATAAACACGCCCCACGCCCCTTTATTATTTGTTAAAATAGCGGCCCTGGCGTCAAATACGTTGTTTTTCACACGGACGTTATTTATACAATAATCAAATGATGGAGCGAAAATGAAGTATATCTATGCCCTGCTATTGAGCGTGGGATTATCAGGCTGTACCGCAAATGATTGGATAGATGCTGCGGATGGAATAATGCAGGCAAAAGACCAGCAAGAAAAAGATGCCAGAAATAAGCGTATAAAAGCCGCTAACAAGGCAGCCGGCTACTAAGCGTCAAATCCATTTGCGCATTCCTCTTCCCGCTGTTGAGCGTGAGAAGAGGAAGGGTATTAACTAGGTTTACTGACTGAATACGCCCTTCGCTCTCGCCTGCTGGCAAGTGATATAGCCGTAGTGTTTGCGCTTTCCATTCTTATCGAACGCCACATAAAATGGCATGGACTCTGCGTCTTTTTTCAGCGTGTAGTTGATGCATGTCCCGTTAATTTCAGGCACAGCCATCTCACTGTCTGGTTTACCTCCCGCAGCCATTACCGAGCTTTTTGTCGCATCAGTGGCATACGTCGCCTGCACCAGCGGATCGTTATCAAACTTCATAAAACTAACACTACAGGCACTCAATAAAGGCACAATCAAAAAAGGTGTATAACGCATAAAATATCCTTCCGTAGAATATAATAACCCACAAAATTAATAAAACAGACCCGGCATTCGGGCCCGGTAATAGACTTCCTCTCTATTTTATGCAAATTCCGGAAGAGTACAATTACCGGGCTAATGGTCACTGCATTTAATTAAAAGGATTTACCCGACCGTATTAATCGAGGAACTGCAGGTTTAACCCGAAGAAAATCTGCCAGCGCGGCTGGCCTGGGCCGTGGTCTGCCACCGAACCTTGCGGTTCGACAAAGAAGTTGTAGACGGTTTTATCCTGCTTGATAACCTGTCCGATCCCTAAGCCCAGTGGCACGCTGTAGCTGTCATTCTGGAAGTTGTAGACCCAGATTGGCGCGGCTCTCAGATAGGTGCCCCCGCCCAATTGATAGAATAAAAATGGCTGGAATGTGCCGAGATTCACATCACTGCGATTATCCTCTCCCGCAAAACTATGCTGCCATGAGGCGAGATAACCGTACTGGAATTTTGGCGAACTGGCATCAAAGAGCACGTTGACCAGGCCCGCTGACCATTTTTCTGTTCCCAGCGCATCTTCCGTTGCGGTCGGCGCCGTAATTTGCGGACCAAAACCAAAACTCACTGCTGGATTACCGGTATCAATCAGCCATGAAGCAAACAGATTTAAATCACCCAACCCTGTTTTATGCCCGCCGGTCGGTGCCACAGGATAGGTATTAATCGGTAATGAACCTCGCAACAGCCAATGGCTCTCACCTAACGAAAAAGGTTGCGCGTAACGGAACCAGAACTGATTCGCATCCTGGTCTGTGCCGCTGACATCCCCGATGTAATAGTTCTGCATATTAAAGGCAGTCATATTCGCCAGCGGGTTGTTGGCCTGTGCCGCATCGGGAGCATGATCTTCAGCGGCGAACGCATAACTGGAAGCAAGGCATAAAATTGAAGGCAAAAATGAGTAGGAAAGACGCATAGGGTCACCTGATTAAAATCCCCTGCGGCGCGCAAGCCGCAGGGGAGCACGTTATGGTGTGACGATGTTGAACCAGAACTCAAACTTGTCCATGTAGCCCAACATTTCGTCGAGCTTGGCCCCGTTCCCCGTTACCTTCACATCACCTTTATCTTCAGCCTGTTTCAGGGTCTCTTCTTTCAGGATGATCTTATTCAGCGTTTCGCGGTTCAGCGTAATGCTCGCATCTGCGTCTTTCGCTTCGGCACCCGCAGTATGGTTCAGTACGCCATTTTCCAGCTCAAGCTTATATTTGCCGCCGTCGCTGCCGAGATCGACATTAAATACCGCTTTGGCGTTGGCCGCTTTTTCACCATTGATATGCACCCCGAGGTAATCGAAGAACATCTCAGGTGTCATCGCTTTCACCGTATCCGGACTTGCCGTATTAGGTGTCGGTAATTTCTGAACGCCATTACGCAGTTCCTGCGCCCCGGCCAGGTAGAAGTTACGCCACGGGCCTGATTCAGCCTGGTATCCCATTTGCTCGAGGGCATCCGCTTCCAGATAACGGGCCGCTTCGTTGTTTGGATCGGCGAAGACGACTTTACTCACCACCTGCGCAACCCAACGGTAGTTCCCCTGGTCGTAATCGGCTTTCGCTTTTTTCAGGATGTTATCGGCACCGCCCATATACTCGACGAATTTCTTCGCTGCTTCTTCTGGCGGCAGTTCATCGAGGGTTGCCGGGTTGCCATCGAACCAGCCGAGGTAAAGCACATAGGTGGCTTTAACATCGTGGCTCACCGAACCGTAATAGCCACGGCTTGCCCAGGCCTTAGCCAGGCCGTCAGGAAGTTTGAAATTGGCAGCAATTTCATCCCGTGTCAGGCCGGTGTTAGCCAGACGTAAGGTCTGATCGTTGATATAGCGATACATATCACGCTGGCCTTTCATCAGGTTAACGACGTTCTCGTTCCCCCACGTTGGCCAGTGGTGCTGAGCCATGATGATTTCAGCCTTATCACCCCAGCGGTTAATCGCATCATTGATGTATTTTGACCATGCCAGTGGATCACGAATTTTCGCCCCGCGCAGCGAGTAGGTATTGTGCAGCGTGTGGGTGATATCTTCCGCGGCTTCGATGAGTTTTTTCTCTTCGATGTACCACAGCATTTCAGACGGTGCTTCAGATCCTGGAGCCATCATGAAATCGTAGGTCAGGCCATCAATGGTCTCTTTTTGCCCGGTTTTGGTGATGTAGTTAGTCGGTGCGATCAACGTCACTGTACCCGCTGAGGTGGTGGTCCCCAGGCCAGCGCCAACCTGACCTTTCGCATCAGGTTTCAACAGGTTGCCATACATATAGCTGGCACGGCGGCTCATGACGTTACCCGCCATAATGTTCTCGGACACCGCTTCGTCCATAAAGCCTGCCGGGGCATAAATCTTCACTTTGCCCGACTTCACATCCGCCTCATCAACAACCCCGCGCACGCCGCCGTAATGGTCCACGTGGCTGTGGGTATAAATCACTGCAACAACCGGTTTTTTACCCCGATTCTTGAAGTATAAATCCATACCTACTTTGGCTGTTTCTGCGGAAATCAGCGGATCAACAACGGTAATCCCCTCTTTACCCTCAATAATGGTCATATTGGATAAATCGAGATTACGAATCTGATACACACCGTCGGTCACTTCAAAAAGACCGCTGATATTGATCAGCTGAGATTGACGCCACAGGCTTGGGTTGACGGTATCCGGCGCTTTTTCGCCTTCTTTGATAAAGGAATATTTCTGCGGATCCCAGACCACATTACCCTGCTCACCCTTTATGACATCGGTAGGGATAGCGGCAATAAAGCCTTTATGCGCGTTGGTGAAATCGGTGTTATCAGAAAAGGGAAGCTGGTTATAGAGTGCGTCGTTGGCTTGTTTGGTTGAAGCGGTCGCTTCTTTGGGGGATTCCTGCGCAAACAGTGGCGTCATTGCAGTGGATGAAAGCAGTCCTGCCAACGCAAGACTTTTGACGATTAGTTTAAGCCTCATATCTCTTCCTCATGGGTAACCCTTTAATACTCGTATTGTCCGAATAGTTACACGCGGTAATATTTCTTTGAATAAAATGACAATATTTGTCTTTGAACCTCATCGAGCTCAAATATAACCAAACAGTTACGCTTTTACAAATTCCTATACAAATAGCTAACAAAAAGATTTTACTGCCGGGTCTGTGTAAAATAGTTCCTGAAACCCTTCAGCAGGAGCCAATATGAGCAACAAACGACGTGCAGTACCCGGAATAAGACATTACGACGGGCCTGCTGGTGGATGGGGAGCGCTGAAAGCCACGGCGATTGCGGTGCGGACCCAAATGGACACCCTTGACGCCCCCGCCACGTTGCTGCGAACCAATCAGCCGGACGGGTTCGATTGCCCCGGCTGCGCATGGCCGGATAAGGAACATAAATCTACCTTCCAGTTCTGCGAAAACGGTGCCAAAGCTGTGACCTGGGAAGCGACCAGCAAACGCGTTACCCCGGAATTCCTTGCCGCTAATAGCGTCACAGCGCTGCTGGAGAAAAGTGATTTTGAGCTGGAGGGCTATGGCCGTCTGACGCATCCGCTGGTGTACGACCCCGCCAGTGATACCCTGCGTCCGGTCGAATGGGAGCAAGCCTTCGCGCGCATCGGCGAAATTCTGCGCGGGCTGGCCCCGGAGGAGGTCGAGTTCTACACCTCCGGTCGCGCCTCAAACGAAGCCGCGTATTTATTCCAGCTCTTTGCCCGCGAACTCGGCACCAATAACTTCCCCGACTGTTCCAATATGTGCCACGAAGCCACCAGCACCGGTTTACCGCGTTCGATTGGTATCGGTAAGGGCACGGTCTCGCTCGACGATTTTGATAAAACCGAGCTGGTGATTTCCATTGGCCATAACCCGGGCACCAACCATCCGCGGATGATGGGCACTTTGCACGAGTTGGCCCGACGCGGGGTGCCGATCATCGTCTTTAACCCACTGCGGGAGCGCGCCCTGGAGCGTTTTGCTGATCCGCAGAGCGTTATCGAGATGGCGACCTACAGCTCGACGGATATCGCGTCGACCTATTTCCAGGTCAAGGCCGGGGGCGATGCGGCGGCCTTAAAAGGCATTGCCAAACATCTGCTGGCATTGGATGCGCAACGTGGCGGCGTGCTGGACGCAGAATTTATTCGCACCCACACCGAGGGCTTTGAGGATTTCGCCGCGGATATTCGCGCCACAGGCTGGGATGCTATCGAGCAGGAATCCGGCTTAACCCGGGCTCAACTGGAAAGCGTAGCCACGGCCTACGCCAAATCGAACGCCACCATCATCACCTACGGCATGGGCGTGACCCAGCACAATAAAGGCACCGCCAATGTGCGCTTAATTGCTGACCTGCTGCTGATGCGCGGCAATATCGGCAAACCGGGCGCGGGCATTTGTCCATTGCGCGGGCACTCCAACGTGCAGGGCAACCGAACGGTCGGCATCACCGAAAAACCGACGCCCGCGTTCCTTTCCCGGCTCGAAGAGGTGTTTGGCTTTACCCCTCCGGCACACCACGGGCACGATGCGGTGATGGCGACTCAGGCGATGATTAGCGGCGAATCCAAAGCGATGATTTGCCTCGGGGGCAACTTTGCGGTGGCGATGCCCGACCACGCTCAGGCATTCCCGGCGATGAAAAAACTCGATTTGAGCGTCCACGTCGGCACCAAACTCAACCGCACCCATCTGCTGGTCGCCAAAGAAACCTACATTTTCCCGTGTCTGGGCCGCACCGAGCTGGATTTGCAACAAACCGGTCGGCAGTCGATCACCGTGGAAGATTCAATGTCGATGGTTCACGCCTCCTCCGGCAAGTTAAAACCTGCCTCGCCACAGCTGCTCTCAGAACCAGCGATTGTCGCGGGGATGGCGAAAGCGACCCTGCGTCACAGCAAAGTCGCCTGGACCGAACTGATCGCCGATTACGACCGCATTCGCGATCTGATTGAAAAAACCATTCCTGGCTTTACCGATTACAACCAACGGATCCGCGTTCCGGGCGGTTTTCGCATGCCACTCCCGCCAACGGAACGTGTCTGGCCCACCGCCAGCGGCAAAGCAATGTTCTCGGTGTTTCACGGCGTTGATGAGAATGCCAAAGGTGAAGGGGAACAGACTTTACGCATGATAACCCTGCGCAGCCATGATCAGTACAACACCACCATTTACGCGCTGGATGACCGTTACCGCGGCGTGTTTGGTCGACGGGATGTGCTGTTTATGAATGAGGGCGATATGGCGCAGCTCGGGCTGGAGCATGGCGATCGGGTGGATATTGCCACCGCGCTACCCGGCAGTGACCAGCGCTTAGAGGATATTACCGTGGTGGCCTATAACATCGCACCCGGCTCGGTCGGGGCGTATTACCCGGAAGCCAATGTGCTGGTGCCGCTGAATTATCTGGATGAAGACAGCGGCACCCCGTCATATAAATCGGTGCCGGTCAGGGTCACCCTGCGCTCGAAAGAGATCCGTCCGCTAGAAGCAAAGGCAATTTTGTCGTTTACGCCAAACCCTGACCATCCTACTGTAAGGCCATAGACGCCAGAGAAGAGATGGATAAAAAGCAGTAATCATTCACGCCATAAATGACTCCCACCCTCGCCGGGAGTCATTCCTTTGGTCCCCCACGTTGAGGTAAATCTCGGCAGAAACCGCTGCCAGCCGCTGCCTTTGCTTATAAATCAAACCGATGCACCAGAAATATCCGTGTAAGCAGCATTGTATTGTTAATCAGGCTATGTAAAATCAACCCATCCGTGCTAAACACTTGTTAAATATCCATACCCAAAACCATTCGAGTTGCAGGGAACGTCAGAATGAAATTGCGAAATTTATTGCCTCTATTGGTCGTCACCGTGCTGGTCGGCTGTAAAGCCCCTGCGCCGAAAATGACTGACGATACCCTGGTCACAAGCCAGGTGAATGGCGTCACGCTGACCCATCGTTATATCGTTGCCGTACCCAAAGAATTTACCTCCATCAATGCCAGCTATCGGGCGCTGTATGCCGGTTCAGTCATGAATACGCCTGATTTTGGCGGCAAGGTGCTGGGCGAGCTGGAAAACGGCAAAACCTACACCGTGCTCGGCAGCGTCGAGAACGACTGGCTGGCGATTGCACAAGAAGATAAGCAGGAGCTGATGGGCTACGTGCCGCCGCGCGCGTTGGTGAAAAGCGAGCTGTATGCGCAAACGCTGAAGAAAGATCGCCCGCGTGCCCGGAAGGGTGGCAGCAAAAAAACTACCTGCGTGAACGTGGATAGCAACAGTAAGGCTTGTCAGAACGCCAACAGCGGAACCTGGATTATTAATTAATCTTTATTCTGTCCCCGCGTTTCTGTTTACCCGTTTTTGGATGCATAAAGGAAATCTATGAAATTCTGGCTTTCAGGTGTGGCATTGCTGCTGGCATCTTCTGGCGCCTGGGCGGAAAACTACCGTTTTGTCCAGTCACCCTCGCAGAAGCTGGATATCTGGATTGATAACATCAAAAGTAATTCGCCGCAGAGCTGGTGCGCGAAAGAATTACCGTTGCGCATTGTGGCTAACGGCGATCAGAACCCGTCTATCCTGAACGGGTTTATGCCGCGACTCGGCACGCTGCTCGAAAGCCAGTGTTCGACCCTGCAACGGGTGCATTGGCGAATGGAAGATCCGCAGGGCGCGATGCTGGCCTTTGGTACAGCCGATCGCGACAGCGACTGGGATGTCAACGTGACACCCATTCAGGAAAGCGATGCCGCCGCCCCAACGCAATCCAACGAAAAATCTGTTCCCGCCGACAGAACCCCGTGGCAGGAATTTACCTTGCAGGATGGCTGCCATTTGCGCACCTTCTGGACCGCCGGTTCCGGCGCATCGGCGCTGTTTATCCCCGATGGCCTATGTGAAAAAGGTGGCTGGTTAAGCGGTCGTAGCGAGGTTGTCCAGAGCGGCAGCGCGGGCGAGAAGCGTCTGCCGATGACCTTCGTCCACGGTTTCCCGGTCAGCGGTCTGCGCGACGGGGCCAATGCCAACAGCCTGCTGATTACCACGCTCAACAACGAGCGGATGGTGGTGAGCAACGAACAGGCACCGCAGAGCTGGATGATCCTGCCGTACAAACCTGAACTCAACGCCTGGGTGGCGACCGGCACCATTGCCGTCAAAGTCCCGCGTGAAATGGCGATGGATGAAGCCAGCCTGCAAACGCAGCTCAATCAGGTGCGTAAAGCCTGGGCGGGTTGGCTGGAGCCTAAATCCCCGATGACCCTGCTGTTGATTGACTCGCTGCAAACGCAGTTACGCGATCCGGCAGTCGGCGCATGGCGCACCCAGAATTGATGTTGTCACTTAAAGAGCTGAGATCCGTAGCATGACAGATACCGATTACACACAGCGACCGCCCGACGCTCTGCCCCCAGGTTATCGTTTTGATGAGTTTGAAATTCAGGATGTCATTGACACCAGTAACGACAACATCGTCTACCACGCCCTGGACCATCAGCTCGAACGTCAGGTGGCGATCCGCGAATTTTTGCCGCGCACCCTGACCGTTCGCAGCGAGAGCCAGCGTCTGGTGCCGCGCAGCAAGCAAGACCAGTCGGCGTTTAGCGTCGGGCTGGAGGGGTTTATTCACGAAGCCCGCCAGCTTGCGCGCCTGAATCACCCGAACGTGGTGCAAATTCTGCGTTTCTGGACCTATAACGAAACGGCCTACGCCGCGACCCCGGTTTACAGCGGCGTCTCGCTGGCCGATCTCTTCCAGCAGCATCCCGAACAGATCAACGAAGCCTGGCTGCGCCGAATGCTGCCAATGCTCTGCGGGGCGCTGGCGGCGCTGCACGACAAAGGCTTTATCCATTGTCGGCTGTCGCTCAACAGCATCCATATCCAGGACAACGGCCTGCCGCTGCTGCTGGAATTTGGGGCTCTGCGCCAGACCAGCGGTGAATATGGTGAAGTGAATAAAACGCTGCTGCATCCGGGCTTTACTCCGCTGGAGCAATATTCTGACGATATCGACAATCCGCCCGGCCCGTGGACCGATATCTATTCCCTGGGCGCGATCCTCTACACGCTGATCACCGGCAATCGTCCGCCCGCCAGCGTCACGCGCAGTATTCAGGATAACTGCGTTCCGCTGGCTGAAAGCGCCCCGGAAGGGTATTCCCTGCCGTTGTTGCAGGCCATTGACCGCACGCTGGCCCTGCGACCGGAAGACCGTCCGCAGACCATCGCCGAGTTCGCCGCGCTGGCGGGTATTCCCCTGAACCAGACCGGGGAACTGCCGTCGGCCAGCCCGACCGGGTCGATGTTAGTTCCGGTGGAGCAGCCGCCGAAAGAACCCAACGCCGCCGAACCCTGGTGGAAAAAGCAGCGCACGCCGTTACAGATTGCCGCTGGCGTGCTGGTGGGTCTGGTCGCCGGAGGAATATTGTTTGGTCGCAGCGCATCCACCGAGGTGGCGTCCACCGCCCCGGTACGCAGCGCCGCACCAACCGGGACCATCACCAAATCAGCAGGAGCGGGGGCCGCCCTCACCCGGGTGTATATTCACGTGGCGAATGGTGATCAGCTGGAAGTGAACGGCAAAGTGCAGAAAATGCCAACCCCGGTGAACGGCTATGCGGCGGTGCAATTCTCCCCGGGCAAATACCAGCTGACGCTGCGTAACGGGCAGCAGACCCGGAGCGCGACCATCACCGTGGATAAACCCGGCACCTGGTTGATTGACCCGCAGGCATAACACACAAATTGCCCGGCGGCACTTCGCTTGCACAGGCCTACATTCCGATCCCGTAGGTCAGGCACGCGAAGCGCCGCCGGGCTAATTTTTATGACGGATAAATTGTCTGCGCAGGCAATACTCTGCGATCCAGCTTGTGCAAGCCGATATACAGCAGCGCAGTACCAAACCAGCCGATCATCCACGACACGTCATTCCCGGCAAACAGGTTCCAGTAACCGTACCGCTGGCCGAGAAGCCGACGTACATCACACACACCAGCGCCAGCGGGATAACTGCCCCGAAGACGCCGAACTGCGCACGGCTGATTATCATCTGCGGCAAGCCCAGACGTGGACCCTGTAACGCATGCAGCGACATCACCGCCGCGCCAAGAACTTGCCCCACCAGCAGACCCATCAGCGACCACACCACGTCGCCACCCAGCACCACCGCCAGCGCACCGGTGACTATCGCGGTTATCTGTAAATTGCCGCCAAACCACAGCGTGAACTGGCTGAAAATCTGCCCGTGACGCTCGTTATCCGGGATGTAATCAATGGAGCGCGTTTCGGAAATTCGTCCCTGTTTCCGCCCTGTCTGCGGGTCGGCTGATGAAAATGACGACATGGATTCCTCGCTAAAATCCCGGTTGATGATGTTTAAGCACGTTGACCGCTTTGCCAATCTCCGGCGCCAGCCAGCGGTCGTCTTCCCACGGGGCGACGGTTTCGCGCAGCAGCGCCAGGCTCTGACGGGTGCCGGGCGCCAGTTTATGTTCACCGTGGAAATGCAGCGCCTGAGCCGCCAGCAGATATTCGATCCCGATGATGTGATACAGGTTGCCGAGAAGGCGATGCAGCTTGAGCGCGCTACCGGTACCGAGGCTTAAGTGGTCTTCCTGCAAAGCGGAAGTCACGAAGTTATCCAGCACTGCGGGCTGGGCAAGCTGTTTATTCTCACCGCACAGCGAGGCCGCTACGTACTGGGCGATCATCATCCCGGAATTGACCCCGGGTTTCGCCACCAGAAACGCCGGTAAGCCGCTCACCAGCGGGTTAACCAGCCGGTCGAGGCGACGCTCAGACATACTGCCCAACTCCGCCATGGCAATCGCCAGCACATCACAGGCCATCGCCACCGATTCACCGTGCGGATTGGCCTGCGACACCACGCGCCAGTTATCCGGCGTGCCGAGCACCAGCGGATTATCGGTGCAGGCGTTGAGCTCAGTTTCAACCTGCTGACGCGCGTGAATGAACTGATCCCGACACGCGCCGTGAACCTGCGGCATTGAGCGCAAACTGAGCGCATCCTGGGTACGAACCCCAACGCTTTCGGCCAGTAGCGCGCTGTCGGCCAATAATCTGCGCAGGCGGGCACCGCTGTGCTGAATGCCCGGGCTGGCTTTCAGGGCGAGGATCTCTTCGTCGAAGGCGACGATTTGCCCGCGCAGCGCTTCAAAACTCATCGCGCCAGTGACGTCTGCCCAATCCAGCAGACGCTGTGCGTCGTCCAGCGCCAGACAGGCCAGGCCGGTCATGCACGGCGTGCCGTTTACCAGGCTCAGCCCCTCTTTCGCACCGGGTGAAATCGGCTTAAGCCCGGCCTCGGCCAGCGCCTGTTCGGCGGGAACTACCGCGCCCCGCCAGCTGACATCGCCGACGCCCATCAGCGCCAGGCCAATGTGTGCCATGTGTGAGAGATAGCCGACCGATCCCTGCGATGGCACCTGCGGGGTAATCTGCTGATTCAGAAACGCCAACAGCTGTTCGACAATCGCCGGAGAGATCCCGGATTTACCGTGGCTGTAATTGGCAATCGCTGCGCACATGATGGCCCGAGTTTGCGCCTCATCCAGCAGCGGACCGACGCCACAGGCGTGGCTGAGCAAGGTATTGCGCGACAGCTGGCTGAGTTGTTCTTCCGGCAAACTGATATTGCACAACGCGCCCAGGCCGGTGTTAACGCCATACGCCACGTGGCCTGAAGCCACAATCAGGGCCACTATTTCGCGTCCCTGCGCGAGGCGCGACCAGACGCTGTCGCTGAGGGTTAAGGTCGCTTTGCCCCGCGCGACGCGAGCCACATCCTGCCAGCGTAAAGGTTCATCGCCCCACTCTACCGTTGCATTCACAGGGACTGCTCCTTCTGATAATGGCTGGAGATGAACTGCTGAAAACGGGGCGATCCCCGCTCACCAAACAGCGCGTCCGGCGCGCCCTCACAATCGATATTGCCCTGATGCATGAACACCACGCGGTTTGACACATGCCGCGCAAAACCGAGCTCGTGCGTCACCACCAGCATGGTGCGCCCCTCTTCAGCCAGGCTACGCATCACTTTCAGCACTTCACCCACCAGTTCCGGATCGAGCGCCGAGGTCGGCTCATCGAACAGCATCACATCAGGATCCATCGCCAGCGCCCGGGCAATCGCCACGCGCTGCTGCTGTCCGCCGGAAAGCTGGGCCGGGTAATAATCTTTGCGGTTGAGCAGGCCCACGCGATCCAGCAGCTGCTCCGCCTGTTCGATACATTCGCGCTTGTTGCGCTTGAGCACGTAATGCGGCCCTTCAATCACGTTTTGCAGCACCGTCATGTGCGACCACAGGTTGAAGCTCTGGAACACCATCCCGAGGCGCGAACGCAGACGCTCTATTTGTTTAGGGTTCGCCGCCAACTGGTGCCCACGGGCGTGTTGCTTCATCTCGATGGTTTCCCCGCCGACGCTGACCACACCCGCATCCGGGGTTTCCAGCAGATTGATGCAGCGCAGCAGCGTACTTTTCCCGGAGCCACTGGCTCCCAGAATCGAAATTACGTCACCTTTTTGGGCCTCGATGGAGATACCTTTCAACACCTCAAGCATGCCGAAGGATTTGTGGATACCGCTGACCGAAAGGGTGACTGGACGCAAATCGTGCATATTATTCTCCTTTGCTGGCAGGCTTCAGCGCGAGGGTTCTCGGGCTCTGACGGGTATGGGGCGTCAACCGACGCTCAAGCAGGGCGTACAGCTGGACGATAATAAAGTTGAGGATCAGGTAAATCGCTGCCGCGCAGAGGAACACTTCCATGGTGCGATAGGTCCGCTGAATGATTTGCTGCGCCACGCCGGTGACATCCCACACCGTGACCAGGCTCGCCAGCGCCGTCGACTTCACCAGCAGAATGGCTTCGGTTGAATAGGCAGGCAGCGCATAACGCAACATCACCGGGGCGATAATCCGCCGCAGCAATAGCAGACGTGACATCCCACAGGCGCGCCCGGCTTCAATTTGTCCGGCCGGAATAGCCAGCAGACCGCCGCGCAGGATCTCCGCCGTATACGCCGCCGTACACAGCGCCAATGCCAGCACCGCGCAGATAAACGGCTCGCGCAGCAGTGGCCACAGGAAGCTATGGCGAATAACGCCAAACTGCCCGAGGCCGTAATAAATCAGAAACAGCTGGATCATCAACGGTGAACCGCGAAACACCAGAATATAGCCCCGGGCAAAGCTGCTCATCACGCGCCATTGACTCATGCGCATCGCCAAAATTCCCAGCGCCAGCACGCCGCCGAGCAGGAAAGAGCAGGCAAACAGCCCCAGCGTTACCGGCAATGCGGCACTCAGTTTGAGGAAGGTGTCGCCGAGAAATGCGAAGTCGATAACCATGTGCGCTCCTTAAGCCTGTGCCACGGTACGGCGCTGCCATGCGCGGTTGAGACGGGTTTCCGCCTTGATAAAAGCCCGGTTAGACAGCAGCGTCAGCAGCAGATAGCAGCCGCCGCCAATCAGATAGAACAGGAAATAATCGCGGGTCGATCCGGCGGCAATCTGGCTGGCGCGCATCAGTTCGACGATGCCAGTCACCGACACCAGGGCCGAATCTTTCAGGCTCATCTGCCAGACGTTGGACAGCCCGGGTAAGGCATAACGGAAAATCTGCGGCAGCATCACCCGTTGCAGAATGCGCCAGCGCGGCATACCGATGGCCTGGGCAGCTTCGACTTCTCCCGGCGACAGCGCCAGACGCGCGGCGCGGTAGACTTCGGCCTGATACGAGGCGGAAATCAGGCCAATCGCCAGGGCGCCAATCAGAAACGGTGGCATTTCGATAAAGCCGTCTGCGCCGAACATCTGGCCGATAAGCGAGACCAGACCGGAGCCGCCGAAATAAAACAGATAGATAATCAGCAGTTCAGGGATACCGCGAAACACCACCGAGTATGCCGAGCCGAACCAGCGAGCTGGCGCACGGGGCGATAATTTAGCGGAAGCCACCATCCCGCCGACCACCGCACCAACCAGTAGCGCCGCCATCGAAAGCAGCAGTGTGGTTAGCGTGGCGCTGAGGATCAACCGTCCCCAGCCGTCTTCCCCCAGACCCAGGAAATTCATCATTTTCAACCTCGCTTATGGGGTGACGTCGGCTTTAAACCATTTTTCGCTCAGTTTCTTCACCGTGCCATCTGCCAGTGCCGCATTAATGGCGGTATCGAGTTTGGCTTTCAGTTCCGCATCTGCGGGACGCACGCCCATCGCTTCCCCCTCGCCCCAGATAGGGCCGCTCAGCTGCGGGCCGCTGAAGGTCAGGTTGCTGTTTTCCGGGCGAGCAAGCGTGGAGTTAGCGAAAGTGATATCGTCGAATACCGCGTCGATGCGTTCTGATTGCAAATCAAGTATTGCGTCAGCCGAGCTGTTGTATTCGCGAACGTCGGCCACGTCTTTAAAGTATTTGTCGATAAACGGGGTGTAGACCGTGCCGGAGGCAATGCCGATGGTCTTGCCTTTCAGCGCAGCTTTCAGCGGGGCGATGGCCGCCTGGATCTCTTTTTCGTCATCGTGCAGTTTGATAACGGGCGCAGGCGGCAGCAGTGTGTCTTTCACGGTGATAAACGACGCCGGGGTGGCAGCGTAAGGCACGGTGAAGCTAACGACTTTTTTACGCTCCGGGGTGATGACAATCGCATCCATGATGACGTCGTATTTTCCGGCGTTCAGTCCGGCGATCATTCCATCCCAGTTCTGCACTACCAGCTTGCACTGGATGCCCATCCGCTGACACAGATTCTCCATCAGCTCAGGCTCAAAACCGCTCAACTTACCGCCCGGTAACGTCAGGTTCCACGGCTCATAGCCCCCTTCTGTGGCGATGGTAATCGAGGTCCTCTCTTTGGCATTCACGCCCCCGGCGCTCAACAGCAGGCCTGAAAGCAGAGTGGTCAGACAGATCCCGCGAAAAGTGGTGCGCTGCTTCATGATGATTCTCCCGATTTCATTAGCGTGTTTCATGCTTAAGGCATGGCGTGCAACAAATGACAGAACATGTATATACAACCATTGACTTTCCATCACACTCGTCGAATGATGGATTTGTGAGCCATGTTGTAAATAATTTGTAATCAAAATGAATCTCAGATGTATCACCATAGCAACTAAACGGATAAAACCAGGGAGTAAGCCCGATGATCACACCCTTTCAGTTAGGTTCGCTGCCGGTCACCCGTTGGAAAAACGGCGGCGGGGAAACCCGTGAAATCATCAATATCGCCTCGCCGGATGCGGCGTTTCTGTGGCGGGCGAGTATTGCCACCCTTCAAAGCGATGGGGCTTTTTCGCTGTTTGATGGTGTCGATCGGGTGATCACCTTGTTGACAGGTGCCCCGCTGTGGCTGCGGGGAGGCGAGGTTAATCATCGGTTGATGCGCTGGCAGCCGTGGGCGTTTGCCGGAGAGTGGCCGCTGGCGACGGAAGGTATCGTCACGCCAGGTCGGGATTTCAACATCATGACCCAACGCAGCCGGGCGACGGCACAGGTGAAGGTGGTTACCACCGCGCAGACGCCCGCTCTCAACGGCGTGGCGTTTGTGTTGCAGGGTTGCTGGGAAATGGCCGGGGAACGCTACCCGGCAGAGAGTGGTGTTTGCTGGCAAAACCAGACCCCGGGCGGGCTGGTTCCGCAGTCGCCCGACGCCACGCTGCTGCTGGCGGAGATAACGCTGCGTTAAATCAGGGTTAAGCCTGTCAGCTATCTGACTGTTACAGCGAGATTTTATAAAAGCGAATGTGATCTACGCTGGAAATTACGTCAAGTTGTATAGACAGGAATGTACATTGCCGCTTTTATTGTTACATATTCATAACAAACGCAGCTGCGTTTACCCGATAACCGACACGACTTACGTCTCTGGAAGGAATGACATGACTACCCATCAGACCACTGCCCTCTCCCGTACGGTTCGCGCGCCTCGTGGCGAAAAACTTCACTGCGCCAACTGGCTGATTGAAGCGGCTTACCGCATGATCCAGAACAACCTCGACCCGGATGTCGCCGAGCGTCCGGAAGATCTGGTGGTCTACGGCGGGATCGGCAAAGCGGCACGGAACTGGGAATGCTTCGAGCAGATCCTGCGCTCGCTGGAGTGTCTGCAACCGGAAGAAACGCTGGTTATCCAGTCCGGCAAACCGGTCGCCGTTTTCCGCACTCATGCTGATGCACCGCGCGTGCTGCTCGCCAATTCCAACCTAGTGCCGCACTGGGCCAATTGGGATCACTTCCACGAACTCGATAAAGCCGGGCTGATGATGTACGGCCAGATGACGGCCGGATCGTGGATTTACATCGGCGCGCAGGGCATTGTGCAGGGCACCTATGAAACCTTCGCCGAGGCGGGCCGCCAGCACTATAACGGTGACCTCAGCGGGAAGTGGATCCTCACCGCCGGGCTGGGTGGGATGGGCGGCGCACAGCCGTTGGCAGGCGTGCTGGCCGGGGCATCGGTGTTGGCGATTGAGTGCCAGGAGTCACGGATTGATTTCCGCATTCGGACTCGCTACGTTGATTACAAAGCCACCCGCCTCGACCAGGCTCTGGCCCTGATCGCACAGGCCAATGCCGAGAAAAAAGCCATCTCCGTCGGCCTGCTCGGCAACGCCGCAGAGATTCTGCCTGAGCTGGTAAAACGTGCCAAAGTGGGCGGGATGCGCCCGGACATCGTTACCGATCAGACCTCTGCCCATGACCCGATTAACGGGTATTTACCGGCAGGCTGGAGTGTAAACCGCTGGCTGGACGAGCGTGAAACTCAGCCGAAAGCGGTCGAAAAAGCGGCCCGCGCCTCGATGGCGGTACACGTCCAGGCGATGCTCGATTTTCACCATATGGGCGTGCCGACCGTCGATTACGGGAATAATATTCGGCAGGTGGCGCTGGATGAAGGGGTGAAAAATGCCTTTGATTTCCCGGGCTTCGTTCCGGCCTATATCCGCCCCCTGTTCTGCGAAGGCAAAGGCCCGTTCCGTTGGGTAGCGCTGTCAGGCGATGAAGACGACATCCGCAAAACTGACGCCAAGTTAAAGGAACTGTTCCCGGACAATACCCACCTGCACCGCTGGCTGGACATGGCACAGGAGCGTATTGCCTTCCAGGGCTTACCGGCCCGCATCTGCTGGCTGGGGCTGGGCGAACGCCATCTGGCGGGCCTGGCGTTTAATGAAATGGTGCGTAACGGCGAGCTGAAAGCGCCGGTCGTTATCGGTCGCGATCACCTCGACTGTGGTTCCGTCGCGTCACCGAATCGTGAAACCGAGTCGATGAAAGACGGTTCCGATGCGGTGTCCGACTGGCCGCTGCTGAACGCCCTGCTCAATACCGCAGGCGGCGCAACCTGGGTCAGCCTGCATCACGGCGGCGGCGTGGGAATGGGCTTCTCCCAGCATTCCGGGGTGGTGATTGTCTGCGACGGCACGCCGGAAGCGGATAAACGCCTGGCTCGCGTCCTGTGGAACGATCCGGCAACCGGCGTAATGCGCCACGCCGATGCGGGCTATGAACAGGCGGTCGCCTGTGCGCAGAAACATAATTTGAAGTTGCCGATGATGAGGTAACGTTTTACTGGAGCCCTTACGGCACAACATTGAATTGCACCCCAAAGGTTGGCGACCAACTGAGTAAGGTGCTGACTAAGAAAGCCGTCGTTCAAAAGGGGATAACCGCAGGACATTACACGCCCTTTATACTCCCCGTCTAAGCATACCTGATATTCACGCCGCCCCAGCTTGCACCTGAAGGACGACTGGCGGAGGCGGGATTTACTACCGGATCGGGTGTGACGGTGAAAATCACGGAGGGGTGTATTGTGCTGATGGCGGATAATAACGAGATGCAGGAACTTCGCGAGCAGGTTTATCAGGCGCGGCAGGTGATGAAGGGAATGCAGGATGTGCTGGTTTAATGTGCTGAACGGCAGCGAACAAATAAAAATAAACCGGAAAGATAGTGCGATCTTTCCGACTTACATACCTATTCAGTTATTTAGATTAGCGTTCTTCTATATGATAAGTATCTTTATCAGTCCAGAATATAACCTTGTATTTTCCAATATCTACTTTCTGATCTTTATAGTATTCCATGAGTTCTGATGGGTACCAACCATGCCCATATAAAAATAATACTCCCGCGCTAATTAATAATTGTATCACACGTTGCTTATCTTGATCACTGCTTACATTGAGTGTCATAATCTGATCATTTACTGAAAACCCAATCAACTTCATTTCATCAATTAATGCCGACGCAGAAACTCTAAGCTTTATAATATCCCCGGCCATATCAATAACGATAATGGAATTACTTGGCATTTTATTCAATTTACATTCACTCCTATAGTTATTGGAGTTGTTGGTGAGACAGGCTCTATAACCACTTACGGAGCACCGCCGGGTAAATGTTGTCCTGGGCCTAAGAAATAATCATTACCACCTAAGGGGCTTCGTGGTTGCATACTTGAAATTCCATCAATCCTTCTGATATTAAATCCATCAATTAAGGATCGCGGTGATAACCCCATCTCTTTTTCAATAGTTGCAGCCAGAGATTTAGATATAGTCACTTCACTATTTTGAACGCCAGGGAAGTATTTTAATGCACCTTGTTTATCTGTAACAAATGTACCATATTGGCCAAGTGCAGGGTATTGATCCCAATTTTTTGGGCTTATATTGTATCCCACATTATCTTCTAACATTTGAGCTTGTCGCGCTCTTGCTCCGTCTACCTTACATAATCCAAAAGGATCAGAATATTTCAGCGGATTCGCCACATACCCGTACGGATTAACCCCGCCCGCCAGCCCTGTCGGGTCCGGCGTCAGGTACTGCCCCGTCTCCGTATCATAGTAACGGAACCGGTTGTAGTGCAACCCCGATTCTTCATCCTCATACTGCCCCGCAAAACGCAGGTTGCAGCTCAGCTTGTCCGCATCATTCGCCGCCACCGCCCACTGCCGGCACCAGCCCCAGATATTCAGCCGTCCTGCCCACGCCCTTTTTCCCTGCTCCGTCAGCAGCTCCCGCGGTGTCCCCAGGTGGTCACTCACCACATAATGCAGCCTGCCCTTTTCCTGTCGCGCCAGCGGGATAAGTCCTCCCGGGGCATACAGCCAGTGGATGCTCTCCTCATAGGCCGCCGTGCCGTCTGCGTACAGCGGCGTCTCCGCTATCAGCTGGTCCCCGCTCCACTGGTATTCCCACCCCACCGGTCTTGTCGCCGGAGGGCTGTCCGACAGCTTTTCCTTGCGGATGCGTCGCCCGAATGGGTCATACGCATAGCGCCAGCGCGCCCCGTCCGGGGTGATAAACTCGCTCAGCTGGCTTTGAGCATTCCACCGGTAACGCCACCGCTGTGGCCGCCAGCCGTCCCGGCACAACCGCTTTTCCGTCAGCCGTCCGGCTGCGTCGTACTCAAACCACTCTTCCGGAAACCCAGGGGATGAGGATTTAGTACTGAATATAGCTGGGATGACAAAACAATCTCGGCTATAAGCTCAATATATGCGGGAGTCAGAACGCGGTTCAATTTCCCTAACGCCGATTTCAGAGACAACTTCTAATATTAAGTCATAGCAGCATTTTGGGTTTCCATCACGAAATAACCGCACACCTTGCAAACAAACCTTATATATTCCTTTAGGAATATTGGTGTTATGCCATCCTGTATATTCTTCCCACTCCCAAAAAACAGACATGTCAGCAACATACAGTTCACCAGTTATATTTAGATGAAAATATTTATCACTAAATATAACATCACGGCCATCGACCTCTGGGTATTCATCAATAAAAAATCTAACTAGGTAACCACCATCATCTATCCCCATAATAGGCAATGCTATTCCTTCGTCAAGAACAAGATCTCCTTTGTCTGTAGTTGTGAATGTTTGAAGAATATTTTCACCATTTCCTATCTCTCCTCCAAATGGTGAAAGTATTCCAGGATAATCAAATATAATTATTCCGTTAAAATCAACATCTATTGCTATATCCTTAACCACAACCACCTCCAGAATTCTTTTTATTAAACCATTCTAATAATTTTCCATGAGCTTCTTTCGGAGTGACATTCTGAGCCAAAATTTCTCCTGTTGCCGGAATTCTTAAATCTCCTCGAATATAACTGACCGAATCCAGATTTCTACTTATTGCATTAAATAAATCTTCTGCTGTTCCAGACCATGGACCTTGGATTTTTCCTATATCTCCTTTAATCGCCTGATGCAATTGCTCATGCATTCCCGGATTATAAGGGTCAGGGAAAAACGTTGGTGTATTCCTCATGGTACCAAGATCACTTAACCCAATACTGCTAGCTTTATTTCTTGGTATGAGATGATGTCCCATACCATCAGGATTCCATGCCCACGGCATCAAACCTAAAGGATCAACCCAGCTCAACGGGTTATGCACATACCCGTAAGGGTTCACCCCACCCGCCAGCCCTATCGAGTCCGGGCTCAGGTACTGCCCGGTCTCGCTGTCATAATAGCGGTGCCGATTGTAATGTAAACCCGATTCTTCATCTGCGTACTGGCCCGCAAAACGCAGGTTGCACGACACATTTTCATCGTTCGCCGCCTGCCTGCGCCAGCCGCTTCCGCTGCCCCACGAGCTCAGCCGGTTTGCCTGTGCCAGACTGCCGCTTTCTGTCAGTAATTCTCTCGGCGTCCCCATGTGGTCGCTCACCACATAGTGCAGTTTTCCTTTTTCATGCCGCGCAACAGGCGTCAGCGCGTCCGGCTCGTACAGCCACTGGACGCTTTCTTCGTATACCGGCGTCCCCTCGCGTACACCGGCGTCTCCGCTATCATCTGGTCGGCGCTCCACTGGTAGCGATATCCCCCGCGCCCCTCACTTTGCTTGCTGATACGCCGCCCGAACGGGTCGTACGCGTACCGCCACCGCACATTGTCCGGGGTTATCAGCCCGCTCAGCTGGCCGGGCGCATTCCAGCGGTACTGCCACACCTGCGGCCGGTAGCCCGCCCGTTCCGTGCGCTTTTCCACCATCCTGCCCGCGCTGTCGTAGCGGTAAACGCTGCCGCCCCGTCTCACCACCCGCCCGCCTGACTGCGCCTGCGCTGTCCGCTCCACCACCCTGTCGTACTCCCCTTCACGAACGCACTGTTCGCTCAGGTTCAGGTTGTCGTCATAGCGGAATAACTCCAGTAACGGCTGGATACCGCACTGCTCCGCATGGATTATCTGGTCATTCCGGTTGTACCGGTAATGAGACGTGCCCCAGCGCGTGTCCTCTATGCTGCGCACGTTGTATGCCCCGTCGTAGTGCCAGCGCCGGTTCACCGTCTCTGCCCCCGCCGTCTGCGCCAGCAGCATGCCCGTCGGGGAATAATCCTGGCTCAGGCTGAAACCCGCCGCGCTGTAACGCCGCTGCTCCTGCCCCCGCGCGTCGTACTCCCGCTGCAGCGGGCTGAACTCCCCGGCCTGCATTGCCGCTATCCGGCCTGCGATATCGTATTCATAGCTCAGTGAGACGGTTATCAGGATGACGGAACACCCAATATTCATTTAAACGGTAAATGGCTGAAAGAAGCGGGGTTTGAGATGGGTGTGCATCTTACCGTGAAAATATCTGACGGCTGTATTGTGATTATTAAAGATAGCGAAGAAGTGGACGTGTTGAAGCATGAGCAGGAAGCCCTTCGTCAGCAACTGCGGGATATTAAGCAGGCTAACCGTAATATTAAATCAGCGCTGCGGGGAATGGCAGTTTAGAAAATCAGCGAGAAAACAGAGTTTTTTTCCGGCCATCATTTTAAATCATACATAGAATGAACGGGAGGGTTCTTATATCCTCCCGAGTTAATCCTACACAGTTATGAACATTATCATCACCATAAAATCTTCAAATTCATTTATCTATAGTGCTTTTTAGAATAAAAATGGACTCATTGATAATATCATCAAGATATTTTTCTTCTATTAATGAAAAATCAGCATGCTGAGCCATTGCCCTGCATGTTGATAACAGCTTCAAAGTCTGTCGAGTTTGTTTTATGTCATTTTCATACAACGTTATTTCATCTCGTTTTTTTTCAAAAAAAATGGCTAACTGCACTTTCCTGTTTTTATTTAAAACATCAATTAGCAACTGCAATAAATTAATTAATTTAATCATTTTGGAAATCCTGCCGTTTTATTCACCCATGCTTTAGGTACATTAACAATAACATTCTGGTATCCTCCCCCTGGATAACCAACTCCCTGAGGTGCAGCGGTTCCTTCACTAACCCATATTCCTTTCGGCACGTTAAACTCAGAGACCTTTGTTATATCAACACCCCAGTCATGTCGTATAGCTAAGTCTTGCCTCAACATTTCTTCAGTCGAATATTTTTTATTTGTCAACCAAGAGTATTTTCGACCTGTTCTATTATCAACCCCGTGATATTTATAGAATGTTTCATCCGTCAATAATTGCCTATTAGTATACATACCATCGGTAAATGTTCCTGCGATGCTATCTGGAAGCTGTGGCCCTCGCTGAACGTTTGTATTCTCGCCCTTACACAGCCCCAGCGGATCAACCCAGCTCAACGGGTTATGCACATACCCGTAAGGATTCACCCCACCCTGCAACCCTATCGGGTCCGGCGTCAGGTACTGCCCCGTCTCCGTATCATAGTAACGGAACCGGTTGTAGTGCAACCCCGATTCTTCATCCTCATACTGTCCCGCAAAACGCAGGTTGCAGCTCAGGATATCATCGTTGCTCGCTGCTAGAGGGAACTGCCTGCTCTGCCTCTATTTGCTCAACCTTCCTGCCCACACCGCTTTTCCCTGCTCGGTCAGCAACTCTCTCGGCGTGCCCATAGGGTCACTCACCACATAGTGCAGTTGCCCTATCTCATAATGGGCCACCGGCGTCAGAGCCCCCGGTGCATACAGCCAGTGGATACTCTCTGCGCTGACCACTGTCCCGACTGAGCAGGTTTATCAGGCGCGGCAGGTGATGAAGGGAATGCAGGACGTGCTGGTTTAGTGTGCTGAATAACAGCAAATAAATAAAAATAAGCCGGGAAGGTTTGAACGTCCTACCCGGTATTTTTTCAATTGCTAATATACACTGATGGCCCCATCAGTTGTACATGCATGCATTGTAAATACATATTTATATCATCACCCACAATACTTACTTCGACATGCGAGTCATGTTTATTTATATTTATTTTTGCCGGCACACTTGGTGATATCCCTTCTATTTTAATTTGACTAACACCACCACAGTTGATGCCGCACCTACACCGGTTATAGCCTTTCATCCATTTAATTGGCGGTTGGTCTGGGATTTCATTAATCAAATCGAAAGATATTATTACGGTGGCTCCCTCTCGGTCTATTTTAATATCAAAAATATCAATTTCTGATATTTTTATTGGACTTGAAAAAACCTTATTAAATAACACACTGCCATCAAGATCATTCCAGTTCATGATGAAATCCTTAGAAGTTATAGTGTCCAGATGTTCCGGGAACAGACCCTGTTCGGGTGTTATCGCTTGGCCTAACATTCAAGTGTGCTCCTTGATCTCCTATGCCATCAGGATAACTATGCCCCGCAGAGTGGTCTTGGATTATAATTTTTGAGCCATCAGATTTGGTGTATTGATACTCGCGAGTCCAAATTTGATTACCATTGCCATCAAAAATTGGATTATTATTTGAATCTGTCATTCGTATATTTCGATGTTCACCTTCAAACCCTGTTTTAGGATTAAATATCTTATCTGGTTGCTGCCCCATCGGTATCCCCGCATCCCTTTTCGCAGCCCTGAACGCTTCATTCCTTGAACCATACTTCGGCGGACAACCAGCCAGCCCCAGCGGATCAACCCACCCCAGCGGGTTATGCACATACCCGTAAGGATTCACTCCCCCCGCCAGCCCTATCGGGTCCGGACTTAAATACTGCCCCGTTTCACTATCATAATAGCGAAATCGATTGTAGTGCAACCCACTTTCCGCATCAGCATATTGCCCCACAAAGCGCAGGTTACACGTCGCCCTGTCTTCATCATTTGCGGGCTGTCCCCACAACTCCGCTTTACCCCAGGTGCTTAACCGGCTTGCCCAGACTACCTTTCCCTGCTCGTTCAGCAGTTCCCGTGGCGTCCCCTGGTGGTCGGCGACCACATAATGCAGTTTTCCCTGCGAATAACGGGCGCTCGGGGTCAGTGCTCCGGGGGCATACAGCCAGTGAATGCTCTGCTCATAAGCCACACTGCCATCTGCACAGATCGGGCATTCTTCGATTAGCTGGTCACCACTCCACAGATATTCATAACCCACCGACACACCTGCCTGCACAGGGACGTTATTCACGACCCGCAGTTTACGGATCCGCCGTCCGAATGCATCGTAACCATAGCGCCAGCGTTCTCCTTTCGGCGTGATCAGTTCCGATAACTGATCCTGTTCGTTCCAGCGGTACCGCCAGACCTGCGGCCGGTATCCCTCTTTGTGTTCCCGCTTCTCTACCAACCTGCCTGCTGTGTCATAACGGTACTGACTGCCTCCCCGGGAGCGTACCCGCCCTGCCTGCTGGCACTGTGCATCCTGCAGTAATACGGCATCCCTGCGGCGTGATAAAAAACCGTGCCCGGTCAGGTTCTGGTTTGCATCATAGGCAAACTGTTCCTGCAGTGGCAGGGCACCCCCAAAGCTTGCGGATACCGGCTGGTCATTGCTGTCGTACCGGTACTGCATCTTTCCCCAGCGTCCGTCATCAATGCCCACCACGTTGTATGCCCGGTCGTACTGCCAGCTGCGGTTCACCGCACTGCCGTGCAGGGCCGGAGTCACATCCTCCGGCTCGCTTAATTGTTGCTGAAAAAATAGCGAGTTTCGTCCTGCGGCCTGGTTTGCCAGCAGCCCTGTTGCGGTGTAGTTGCATGCCTGGATAAACCCGGCGGCGCTTTCACGGACAGTTTCCCGCCCCAGCCTGTCATGTTGCAGACGCAGGGGGTGATGGCCCGTAAGCTGCAACTGCACCAGTTCACCCTGGCTGCCATATTCAAATTCCAGCCCCAGCCCGCCGAACTGTCTGGCGCGCGGTGTCCCTTTCAGCGCATCCCACTGGTGATTGACTTCCCGCCCGTTCAGCCTTTCCGCAGTCAGTTGCCCGGCATCGTTATACTCAAACTCAACGACCGCATCTGCATTTTCGGCTTTCACCAGCCGGCCACTGTTGTCGTAGTCATAAAGAACCGTTGCGACCAGCACTGAACACAGTGCATCACAGCGCCAGATTCTCTGCGCCACAAGCCTGTCGCGGGATGAATACTGCCAGCAAGTCACCCGCTTATCCGGGTGGCGAGCCCATATCCGTCGCCCGACGGCATCATACTGATATCCGACAGTACGTCCGGTGAAATCCGTTTCACTCACCACCTGCCCGGCGGTATCCAGGGTGTAGCGGTATGTTTCCCCCTGTGCATTGGTCACACGGGTGAGGCGGGTTAATTTGTCATAATCAAATGCCAGCCGCTGTCCGTCAGGACGCGTTATGCCTGTCAGTAAATCAAAACCGCCGTAGGTATAACGCGTGGTTTTACCTGCACCATCGGTCAGCGCAGCGATCCGTTTTTCACTGTCATAAGTAATCGACTGGGTCACTCCGTCCGGGAGCGTAATCTGGCTGACGCTTCCCGCCAGGCTGGCGTGGTGCGCACTACGGCTGTAACGCGTCGTTTGCCCGAGGGGGTCCTGTAATTCCCGCAGCCTGCCCAAAATATCCTGGCGCAGCAGCGTCGTGCCCCCATCAGGGGCGGTGATTTCACACACCTGCAACTGTGCGTTATAGCGATAACGCCATTCTGTGCCATCCGGAAGAATGTGACGCAGTCGTTCGCCCTGCGCGCCATACCGGTACTCCTGCCTCAGCCCCTGCGGATTGACGACGCAACACAACTGCCCCTGCTGGTCGTAAATATACTGCCAGGGTTTGCCCTCCGGCAGGAGACTTTGGATCACCTGTCCAAACCCATTGTAATGATACTGACAGATATCGCCTTCGGGTGTCTGGATCTCCTCCGCTTCACCGAAGAGATTACGCCGGAAGGTCACGGTCCGACCCAGCGCATCCGTTTCAGCCACCTTGTTACTGAATGACCACTTCGTCAGGCGTTCACGCTCCAGAGGATCAATTTCACGCACAACCTGACCATCGTTGTTGTACCAGAATCGGGTAATGCCCCCTTCTGCATCCTGGTAGGTTGTGCAACGGGCTAAATCATCGTAAATAAAACGATCCTGATAATGCCCACTCGCTGTACGGGTTGTCAGGACCCGTCCCTGACGATCATACTGAATATGTGCATCAGTTTTGTCTGTATCATGCCAGCGGGTCATATAACCTGCGACATTATATTCATGAAACAGATGAGTGAACTGAAAAGTATCACATTCAGCCAGCAGGCCATGCGGGGTATAGCTGCATTTCACCAGCCATTGCCGCTCGGTAGCGGTTATCAGTTCAACCCGGGCCAACTGGTGTTGTTCATAACTGAGTTCAAGGTAATAACCCGCACAGTGCTCAATACGCGAAAGTTGTTGTCCATCCGTATATAGAAAACGGATCTCATTCCCCATCCGATCGCTTATCGCCGATAAAAAGCACCGATCCCCCTGGCGATGCGCAAAATGCAGGATTTGCTGGGTCTGGCGGTTAAAGATATGCAACGCCCCCCTGCGTTTACCATAAAGCAAATACTGGCCTTCATGCAGGTTGACCGCTTGGACATCGTCGTCATCTTCCGGTGCATCATAGGTCAGCAGCACACCTTCATGATCCTGAAAATGGATCACATTCTTTTCAATAATCAGATGCTGTGACCAGCTATCCATCCATTTATGACCAAAGGTACCGGACACGCTGGCTGTGGAGCGGTAAAATCGAGTGAGATTAAGTGGCAGGATGCCGGGTATATCAATAACCGGCCAGACCTGAAGAAAATCACCGGTTGCCGCATCGACGGGCTCCCCGGGTGTTGTGCATTTTTTACTGCTGCAACCGTCCACTTCTGCTGACGTTTTCGGTTTGCCTTTCTTGCCTTTGGGGATGGGCAGGTAACTGGCAACAATGGCCACCCAACGCAGCATGGAGCTTCGACTGTCTTTTACCGCAAAAACCTGTGCTGTTTCCTGAGTTTCGACAATGGTGGCGGCACCACTATTAATGTTGGCATCACAGGTTGTACGGTGTCCCAGACGGGCAACTTGCCTGCCATTTGCGTAAACCGTTTTTGCTCCCTCTGCGATAACGGCCGGTGGAGAGGGATGAACGCTACATTCAATGAGATCTCCCACGCGGGCAACGGGCTTGCCTTCAAAGTAAACATTCGGCGACCCGGCAATTATTGTTCCTTTGTTCTCACCATACTGCCCCATTGCCATCCCGACAGCCGCTACCCCTGCGCCAACAAACCCGCCGGCAGCGGCCGCTGCCGCGACGACGACTAAAGCCGCCCCGCCTGTCGCAACAACTAAAGCGCCTACCGCAACAGCGGCGGCTGCCCCGAGCAAAATCCCGCCAATGACTCCCCAGGTACCGAGATCTTTTTTCTGGTGAGCAATAAAATCTCCTAAACGTGCCGGGGCATCCCCTTCCGTGGCGACCTTCTTCCAGCCCAACGCCCCGGCGACAGAATGGCCCGCTTTGTCGCCAAGGTAGCTTCCTGCCTGAGCACCTACATATCCGGCAGCAAAACCGACCTCAAATGGTGCTCCGGCTCCAGTCGCAACAGCGTAAGCTCCCATTCCCGCCGTAACCGTATTATTCATCCCCTCACTTTCCATAAAGCTCAGGGCCTGCTCATTAAACGCTTCTTCACCTCCTGCACTGGTATCGGGTGGAGATGCTCCCCGCTGTTGCTCCATAACATCCTGGCGAACTGCCGAATGCCCGCCTGCAGCCCCGGCGCCTGTCCATACTCCCTGCTGAACACTCATTTTCTGCTCCCGTTACTGCTTAGGCTTTCCTGTCGTTGACATATCCCGTAACCTGAATGTGTTAATGAAACTAACAACCTGTATTCGTTGTTCCTCCGTCATTTCGCCTGGAATAGTTGCGGTGAAAACCAGTACTTTTGGACTGAGATCAAGCAGCACCATTAATTGATGGATCGCCCCCTGTGGAGATGACCAGCTAAATTCAGACGTCACCGTTTTATAATCCTGGAGTTCACCCGGTACCGTGTTTATTTGTTTATAGCTTTTCAATTGACTGGATAAACCAGCGATTTCGCGATCTGCAAACTGGTTGAATGACATTCCCCAGGGAATGTAATCTCTGGAAATAGTAAAGCTGATACCACTTTGGTCATTATCTGCAGCACTTAGCACCAGCACACTCAGGTCTTTCCAGGCTGCAGGTAATTCAACAGACCCCTCATTAAAGTTAAAAGAGGAAAGCTCATCTGACTTAAACATTGTTAACTCCTGAATCTGACTATATATACAACATCCAAAATGCATTCATTTATTCAAATGAATAACTGGCCCACTAGCGAAGATGCCTTTCGCGTCCAGTTGAATACTCGATTCAGAAAACTTGAGCACAATGCTGGATGGGGTCATCTTTATTTCCCCGGCCCCAACTTTCAGTGTTATTTCATCTGATGCCTCATAAAGTTGCGTTCCTGTCCCACTTTTTCCCGCGTTTACTTTGACCTGCACTTTATTCGCACTCGTACTGCGCATAGTACAAACGCTTTCAGACAAACCACCTTGGGCTACTGTTTTGGTTTCATTGCCCGCAAGAATGTTCAAAGTACGATTCCCTGCTTCAACAGTCAGGGTCTGGTCATTCTTGACCGTCGTCTTCATATCTTTCTGCGCATGCATCGCCAGCTCTTCCTTGCCCTGCGCATCTTCGAACTTCAGCTCATTAAACCCCTCGCCCTTGTGCGTCTTCGAGCGGATTGCCATCTGCGTTTTTGTCCCCGGCAGGCTCCCCGGCGGAATGTTGCTCGCGTGATAGGTTCTTCCCGTCACAATCGGCTGGTCCGGGTCACCGTGCAGAAAATCCACCACTACTTCCTGCCCGATACGCGGGATGGCCAGCACGCCCCAGCCCTGACCTGCCCACGGCTGCGTCACCCGTATCCAGCACGAGCTGGTGTCGTTACTCTTCCCGTACCTGTCCCACAAAAACTGCAGGC